>Ga0256830_1000003_pt1 | contig 277987 bp, 262 predicted proteins | sample 128326metaG_FD_190537 | JGI IMG/M metagenome (GOLD analysis project Ga0256830, IMG submission 190537) | Hydrothermal vent microbial communities from Lau Basin, Pacific Ocean - 128-326 | ecosystem: Environmental > Aquatic > Marine > Hydrothermal vents | place: Pacific Ocean: Lau Basin...
GCGAGGGAGACTTTGATGATGTGTGGCACTTAGTACAGTCAGACATGATGCTTTCACTCGGCTGAATTTCAACCCCGGAGCTTATAGAATCAGGTCCTGCTCCCGATCCACATCCCGTTATTAAAACCAGAAAAAAAACTGGGAAAAAAAGGATGGAAAAACTGGTTAAATATTTCAATTTTGGCCTCTTGAAAATGAGATTTTTTATTTGAAAAAAATCCACATTAAAAATCCTTTATTATTCCCCCGTAGGATTAAATATATAATTGTTATTATCGATTGTCGAGCTATGGCACTCTGAGAGCCCGCAGTACATCGGGCTGTTGACAATATTCTCTCTGGCAGTCCCCATAAAACCGGTAGTTTCCCCGGTATCGTGAGTAATTTTAAGCTCATCATAGACCATATCGAGAAAATTGCTGCCGTGTACGTTGTGGCATGCCGTGCACGTAGCTTTCTTACCCGCTGGAGCCGGATTTGAATGGCAACCCGTACACCCTGAGGAATTTCCCTGTCCTCGGTAAAGCCATACGTCATTGTTTCCGTGTATTCTCATGCTGAGATGAAACCAATGGAGCTGGTATTTTTTGGATGTGCCGCTGTCGTGAATGTACGCGTCCGAATCGACAAACTTTGTAGCTATACCTTCGGTATAATAGGGAGGTGTACCGAAAACAAGCTCTCCTCCAAACGCCGGAGTTATAATTAGCTCGTAGTCGTAATTTCCACCTTTTTTTACACCGAGAATATCTTCCTTTGTAATACCGCTGTAATTTGCATGGCATGAAAAACACAGCTTGTAGTCGTTCTCGTTGTAGGAAGCATTTGCTTCTATCTGAAAGTTCATGTATCCAGATAATAGCCCGTAATTGGAGGATCCGTGCATATTTATCGTTCCGTTGTCTCCGTGGCAACCCGATCCCGGTTCACCTGTCCCAGCACATGTAAGACCATTCGTTCTATGTACATTATTGGTGCTATTCCAGTATCCCGCAATCTTGTTTCCCGCTTCATTTGGTATAACACCCAATGTGTTACTGTCAGAGAAAGGTGAAAGAGCATCAGCCCCTTCAATAGTCGCTCCATCCGCATCATGACAGCTCAGACAGAAAGGTTCAAGACTTGAAGGATTTGAAGGATCATAAACTATAACATTGCCGTCGTTGTCTTCGTCATTGAGCCTTATCTGTCCACTCATGTGTTTTTCCATATTATGGCAGACCTTACAATCATTGCTTGTTATTATTTCATTTGCCCTGTTGCTGTAATCAATAACATGATGTGATTCTTTGCTAAAATCCCCTCCTGCTCCAACCACCTGTCTCCTGTTTCCAATTGATGAAGCATGACAGGTTGAACAATCCGAAGGAAGTGTCCATGTTTCTGTTGTGTACCACGATAGAGTCTTCCCTCCGTGGCAGTCCAGGGATGCACAACTTCCTGTACCTTTCCCTGTATCATCAATCCACGTCCCAGAGGGATTCGTATTGTCAAAATTGACAATAACAACCGAGGAGTCCCCCGTTTCAAAGCTCCCGTCCATGTGGGTTGCGCTGTCCTGGTAGCCGTAGTGACATTTCTCACACCCAATCCCCATGGTCTTCACATGTATATCATGTTTCCCGGATGTCTCATCTCCATTGGTTACAAGCGGATCAAGCGAGGGAGACTTTGATGATGTGTGGCACTTAGTACAGTCAGACATGATGCTTTCACTCGGCTGAATTTCAACCCCGGAGCTTATAGAATCAGGTCCTGCTCCCGATCCACATCCCGTTATTAAAACAACAATCGATAGTTGGATAAATAATAAAACAATTGATACTTTCACAACTAACCCCTTAACTTAATAATAACACAACTCACAATTAACTGATGAGTTTACAGGATGCGGTGCTGATGAGTGAGCTGCCTGTTTATGACAAACGATATACCTATCGGTAAGAACAAAACTCGAGCTAAAATGGTACTGTGAACAGTATAAAATATTCCAGTTACCTATATGGCTTCCAGGTTCTGTTTTATTACGACACCTGACGCAGTAATCTCTTTTTTGACAGACTATGATGAGCTCACGATTACCCTCGGCCTTAAATCTGTGTCCCAACGTATGCCAGCTATTTATATGAACAAGAGGTTTTTCTGCAGTGTGGCATTGAATACAGTCATTTCGTTTGTGGCAGGTTAGACACGACCTTTTATCCTTTGTCGAGGCACTTAAATCGATATCTGCAAACATACCATGGGACTCGATCTCGTTACTGTTATACGATTCAGGTTTGGGAAAGGGGATCTTCTTTTCTTCTGTTTGAGAGTTATTATTAATTTCATTACTCTTTTCTATAAAATTTCCAGCCCCCGGAGCAAATTTACCCTTATTATTCAATACATGGTATAATAAAAACGTAATGATAAAAGTAAAATATTTCCAGTAATAATGATTAGAAGTCATAATGTACTGAAACCTTTAAAGCTTGATATTTCTCCGAGCATTCCTCATACTCGTACCTCGCTGTTACATAAAAATGCATCCTAAATGGGATTTTACCTCTTAATATAGTAGGTATGCACATTCTGCGATTCCTTGATTATGCCACCAGCTAAAAAATTATACTTATTGAATTATAGTAAAAACCTGTGGAAATCTGAAGAGCTGTTTGGTTTTTGTACATGACATCAAAACCAAAAGAATAATATCCATTTTCACCTGTCTCCCAGTATTCACCCGTTATTCCGTATGTCATTCCTTTTGCAATTGTATCTTTTACTTTGAATGAAAAAAGCCTTTCATATTGGTGGTTAAAAATATCCTCCTCACTTTTTTCAATAAAAGCTCGATTAAAATAACCAAGCAAAATTGAATAGTCTATCCCGAAGAATTTTCTGAATTTAATATTAAAACTTTGAAATGAGTTTAATTCACAAAATAATTGATAGTACGGGGAGAATTCAGTGGCCAGTTCTTTCTGAGCATGGAACTGTCTGCAGTAATTAAAACTAAAGTCTGCGCTTTGTTCGGGAAATAATCCTAGAAGTTCGATTGTCATATCATAAACAGTATAATTCATGTATCTCAGTTTTACCATAGCCTTCCATAATAAAGAAAAATATTGGCGAAGGCTAAATTACAGTGGCTGATTCTTCTGGACATTTGGAAATATTTTCTCATCATCTTTTGTATAAAGAAAATTCATGTTGGGTTGTGTGTTCATAAAAGGGTCTAAACGACATTAAAGAGGACAACATGACATTCCTTATTTAATAGTCTGCCGTAAGAACAAAGGCTTTTACGACTTGTTAAGAAATTATAAGCACACCCACGATCTTGGTCTACTGCATAATATTTCGAAAATAATTCTTAAAGGTTCCAGAGAAATAATACTTTCTGGTACCGAGAAGTAGGTTCTGAAATTCAAATCCATAGTTAAAAAAATAAATGTTTATCCCTCCGGTGCTCTTGTACATCTTATAGATGATCTTTATGAAAAAATCAAAAAGGTACTCAGTTAAGGGATTTGTAATAGTTGAAACTGTAGATTTTATAATATTCTTTATAAGTTAATTCAGAGGTACATGTACCTTAGTATGGCACATCAGACACAAATTATGGGAGGCACCCTGCTGGTTTGGAAAGAGCAGCTGTCGACTAGAGCTATGCGGATTATGACAGCTGATACACGTGAGGGGCTCATCCGTCTGCGCTGGATTAATCTTTCCCTGGACCGGATGAATATTACCTGTCCCGTATTCCGCAAGAACATGTCTTCCCGAACTTTCAGCTTTATGACAGGCAGTGCACAGTTCGTTTACCGGCTTTTTCATCATCATAAAATAATTCGATGAATGGGGATTATGGCAGGTAAGACATTTTCCTTCTTCGGCAGGCGGGTGTTTTACTTTCTGAGACAGTATTCCATTACCATGGCAGGTAAAGCAGAGGTCGGGAGGTTTCTTAAGCAGCAGATAGGTATTTCTGCTCGAATGGGGACTGTGGCATGTTGTGCACTTTCCCTCAGCTACGGGAACATGTTTATACTTTTCGGTAAAAACTTTTTTACCATGGCAGGTAAAACAGAGGCTGGGAGGTTTCTTAAGTAGCAGATAGGTATTTCTGCTCGAATGGGGACTGTGGCATGTTGTGCACTTTCCCTCAGCTACGGGAACATGTTTATCTTTTTCGGTAAAAACTTTTTTATCATGGCAGGTAAAACAGAGGCTGGGGGGCTTCTTAAGTAGCAGATAGGTATTTCTGCTCGAATGGGGACTGTGGCATGTTGTGCACTTTCCCTCAGCTACGGGAACATGTTTATCTTTTTCGGTAAAAACTTTTTTATCATGGCACATAAAACAGAGATCGGGAGGTTTCATCACCAGGGAAAGCTCCGGAGTTTTTTTTGCATGAGGTGCAATGTGACATACGGAACAGCCGAATTGAACCGCCGGATGCATAACTTTTTCTTTTTCGATGGAATCGTGGCAGTCGGTACATGATTTCTTATCAGCAAAAACAACAGCGGGCGTTAAAAAAAGAAAATAAAAAATAATATATAGTACCAGCCGGACAACTGCAGTATAAGTATTCTTGATCATTTTTATAGCGATTATATCAGAATCGATACCTATAATCAATGAGAATTAATATTTTACGGATAAACTTTGCTCGATCCGGAATTACAGCCAGCCCTGCGTTATACATCCTGTTATATTTTTTCCTATTTAGGATTTCCCGAAAAAAGTAACAATGCTTTACTAAATAAAGACTTTACTAAATAAAGAGAAGTACAAGCCTCTTTCAAAAATTCACACATGCGGTATTTTTAAAACACAGTCTGCAAGTCTAATAACAATTATATAACCAAAGATAGTGGATAGAAGGCCCTATATACCGTATGATGGACTTTCCAAAACAACATCAGGAGGAGAGAAAGCCCTCTAATGGCTACCATGCTTTTCTTGCCATGCTGCGAGTGATAGAAGAACTCAAACCAGCAGTAGAAAGGATTTACAAGGGGCGGGGAGGTGTAGCACTCATTGATCATAATAAAGGTCGCAAAGATTCCTGTTAGCCAATGGACCCGGCAATGAAACAACGATTTGGAATCCGATCAACCGTGGAAAGACTCAACTCCCATCTTAAGGATTGGCTCTTATCATCGAAGCCCATGGTTCGTGGTCATAAGAAGGTTACCTTTTGTATGATGACCAGTATAATTTGTCTCGCGGCAATTAAGATTCAACAGAACTTTATTCTGTTATATGGAAATAATATCAATTATATGTTATGGTTAAAAAGATAAACAAATGTTGAAAAAAGTTTCTTTCGGGTTTTTAATAGTCAATTTTGCCACTTTCCGCCTAAAATTTTTATCGATTTTTTTGTTGATATTTTCCGCCTTGATACTTCCGTTGTATCCGGAAACAGTCATTAGAAACGCCCATTCTTCATGGGTAAATGATGTTACTTTCAGTCCCGATGGAAAGATAATAGCAAGTTGTGCGGGAAACCTTGTAAAGCTCTGGAACAGGGAAGGACGGTTGCTTCATACCCTTAGGGGGCACCTGGATACTGTTGAATGTATTGCCTTCAGTCCCGATGGAACTGTACTTGCAAGTGGGTCATCAGACAGAACAGTGCGGCTCTGGACACGAGACGGCAAGTTTTTAAAAGAGCTTACCGGTCATAACGGGAGGGTTTTTTCCGTATTTTTCAGTCCGGATGGCAAAATGATTGCCAGTGCAAGCGAGAATGATCTGCTGGTAATACAGTTAAAGATATGGAACCATGATGGAAAACTTTTAAACACCATTGAAAATTTTAAGAGTAATCCCTTTGATTTTGCTTTTACTCCCGATAGTAAACTGATTGTAGCTTCTTATGGATTCATAATGCCGGGGGGTGTGAATTTCTGGGAACTTTCCGGGGAGCAAGAGAAATCAATAAGAAAGGATAAGCAACTTTCATATAAACTGGTAAAGGACCCGCTTGACAGATTTACTTTTTTCATCTCGATAGATAGCGACAGAAAGATGAACCTGTGGGATAGCAATGGAAATCCAATCTCCACCTTCGGGGAACTGCCAAATGAAGTGATTGTGGAGGCCAGGATTAGCAAGGATGGCAAAATGCTGGCAATCGCCACTCTCTATGATTATACAATATGGTTATGGTCGAAGAATGGTGAATTGATTGAAACACTTAAAGGAGGCGGGGATCGAGTTACTGGTATTGCCATTAGCCCGGATGGGGAATTGTTAGTAAGCGGGCATGGATCGGGTAGTTTGAGGGTATGGAATATAAAAGCCGGGAAGAGAGAGGCGACCAGAACGGTTGATATACCGGAGGTAATTCCTGTCGGGGGATTGTCCTTCAGTCATGATTTGAAATACCTTGCAGGTGGTTCCTGGGATAACACGGTTTATCTCTGGGCTCTTGAAGGGGGGATTTCGAAAGGGGGTTTTCTCTGGAAAAAATCCGGCTCTAACGATTATACCGAAGTGCAGACGAGGGTTCTCTTTGGCAAAAAGGGAAGTTACATTGCAAGTTCCCATAATGGCAATCCTATCAGGCTCTGGAATGTTAGCGGAAAACTGATTCACATATTTTTCGGGCAGAAAAAGTATATAACCGATTATACATTCAGCAACGATGACAGGTTCATTGCAGTGAGTTACATGGGAGAAGATGGAACAAATGGTATACAGCTCTGGACTGTTGAGGGAGATATGGTTGATACCTTCGTAACCGGAGGGGAGGAGATATACAGCATAGCCTTCAGTAAGGATAACCGCATGCTGGCCGGAGGGGGATTCGGAAAGGTATGGCTCTTTTCTCTTGAAGGTAGGATGAAACTTTTACCTCCCTTGAAAACAGATTCTAAAGACGAGGTACACAGTACGGTCTTTAACGAAGACGGTAGCATAGTAAGCATTGGATATCCGCCTGAGTACAGAAGGGGATCCGTTAAATGCAGGATATGGAATAGGGAAGGGAAACTTGTAAGGGAATTTGTTGTTCTGCCTCCCGTGAAAGGTGGTATGGAGTACCTCTATGTAAGTGCTGTGAGTAACGATGGAAAATATATAGCTGTCCCGACAGTTGACAGGGCTTTGCTTGTGTGGTCCTCCGATGATAAACTTGTCAGATCGCTTGAAGGATGTACAGATGTTATTTCCGGTTTGGCCTTTAGTGAAGATGGCGGATTTCTGGCTGCCGGAAGCAAGAACGGTGAAATCAGGATATTCAATATTTCAACGGGTGATAGTATAAGGTTGATGGCCTTTGCTTCCGGTAACTGGCTTGTAGTTCATGATAAGAGCGGAAGATACGACGGCTCTTCCGGTTCGGAAAATCTTATCTCCTATATTTTGGATTCCAAAGGCTCTGTAAAAGCAAGATTAACCCCCGGCCTGCTTTCGAAATTCATGAAGGGTTATGCGGATAAACCATGAATCAGAGTAAAAAGCCCGTTATAGAAGTGAATGATGTCTACAAGTACTTTGGCAGCGTGAAGGCTGTGGACGGGGTAAGCTTCTCGGTGGATGCCGGTGAAATCTTCGGCATAATAGGGCCGAATGGTGCGGGGAAAACGACCCTCCTCCGAATGATAATGAATATCATCGGCCCGGACAAGGGAAGGATACTCTTTAATGGTGGACGCCTCGAGGAGAGGGACAAGGAGAAAATCGGCTACCTCCCGGAGGAACGGGGCCTCTACAAGAAGGTCAAGGTACTGGACATGCTCGTGTACCTCGCCGAACTGAAAGGCCTGGAGAGGCAGGTTGCAAGAAAGGCTGCACACCTATGGCTTAAGCGTTTCGGGCTCCAGGGCTGGGCCTTGCGAAAGGTGGAAACACTTTCAAAGGGGATGGCACAGAAGGTTCAGTTCATAGCCTCGGTGATACATAATCCCCTTCTGTTGATTCTGGACGAGCCATTTGCCGGTCTCGATCCAGTGAGTACCGATGTCTTAAGGGACTACATCCAGGAGATAAGGAACAGTGGCGGTACTGTGCTCTTCTCCACCCACAACATGGAGCAGGCCGAAAAGATATGCAGCCGGATACTCATGGTAAACAACGGGAGGGAGGTTCTAAAGGGAAGGCTCGATGAAATCAAGGAACGCTTTGGAAGAAAGACAGTCACTCTCGAGTTCGAGGGCTCTCTGGAGTTTTTAAAGAAATCCGAACTCGTGGCAGGTATCAGTATGTATCCCCGTTATGCTGAGGTTGAGTTAACAGAAGATGCCGATCCCGATTTACTCTTTAAATTGATAGCTACCAACGCAGACAGCCTTTCTGTAAAGAGGTACGAGCTTATGACTCCTTCACTTCACAAGATATTTGTGGACCAGGTTGCCTTAAAAAAAGAACGAGAGGGGAGGCAGTAAGTGAAACTCTGGAAGGTCATAAAGATGGAGTTCAAAATGATAGCTGCCAACCGCGCATTTATAATTTTAACAATTATAGGGCCATTTCTCATTCTGGCCGTAACGGTTCTTCCGAGCTATCTTGCCATGAAGAGCAGCCCTGAGGAAAAGACGGTTGCCATTGCCGGGGGAGACAGAGAACTTGTCACCCTGATTAAGGAAAGTGCTTTGCATTCAGGAATCGAAATTGTCGAATTACCGGATAATCCGGAGATTTTAAAGTCAAGGCTTTTAAACGAAGAGATAGACGGCTATGTAATACTTCCCGGTGAGATAAAGAGTGCCACAACAGTAAATTATGTGACATCCACCGGTGCTGACTGGGCAACCATCGAAAAGCTTCAGGGGATAATAGGAAGTGCTGTGACCATGCTAAAGCTTAGGGAGGCCGGTGTTCCTACGGACAGGGTAGGTGAAATAATGACAAGGCCCAGGCTCGTCCCGAAGAAGCTTTCAAAGAGCGGAGAGGAAAGGTCGGAGGATTACCTTACCGGATTTTTTACGGTACTGGCTTTTACCGTGCTTCTCTATATGACGATTCTTCTATACGGTCAGAGCATTGGAAGGTCTGTCGTTATGGAAAAGACACAGAAAACGGTAGAGATACTCTTATCCTCGGTCAGAACGGATGAACTTCTCTTTGGGAAAATTCTTGGAAGTGCCTTCGCAAGTATACTTCAGTATGTATTCTGGATAGGAGTCACTGTTTTTTCAATCAAAGTGTTCGGGCCCATGCTGGGTTTAACCCTTAACATTCCGCTGGAATCAAGGCTCCTAGGCTATCTTGTGCTTTACTTTCTCTTGGCATTCTTTCTCTATTCGTCGATCTATGCAGCATTAGGAGCGGCGAGCAGTGACGAGCAAAACCTGGGGCAGCTTTCCTGGCCACTTATTATCTTTCTCGTTCTTCCAATGGTATCGATAAGTGTCATAACTTCCAATCCAGATGGAAACTTTTCAGTTTTTCTCTCGCTCTTCCCACTTACCTCGCCTATAGTGATGTTCCAGCGCATTGCAATCGGTAATCCCCCCGTCTCGAGTGTTTTGTTGAGTATAGGAATTATTCTTGTTACCACGGCATTCACCGTAGTACTCTCTGCAAGGATTTTCAAGGTCGGAATACTTTTAACGGGAAAGAGACACACCATAAGGGAGATTCTGCGGTGGCTCCATTACAGGTAGAAAACAGGCAAAAAATAGGCTAAATTGTATGCCTGAAATTAAACTTCCCTATGGGAAAAAGTATTTAAGTGTAAATCTTCCGGACAACCTGAACCTGGAAATCATAAAAACAAAATATGTAGAAGGATTACCCGATGAAGAGAGGGCTGTATCCGATGCACTTAAAGCTCCCATTGGGTATCCTCCTCTCTCTGAGATTGTAAAATCATCCGACAGGGTGGGAATCATATTCAGTGATATAACGAGGGCTACCCCTTACAGGCGTATCCTTCCGCCTCTGCTCAATGAATTGAAAAAGATACCGGATGAACAGGTTGTCCTGTTCTGTGCAACAGGAACTCACAGGCCGAATACAAAGGAAGAACTGTTCGGCATTATCGGGAAAGAAGTGGTAAATCGTTTTAAGATAATCCAGAATGATGCTCTGGATGAGTTTTCTCATGCCTCTCTTGGAACAACCTCACTGGGTACACCTGTTAATATTCTAAAGAGTTTTTTGGATTGTGATATTGGGATTGCCACCGGTTTTATAGAACCTCACTTCTTTGCCGGCTTTTCAGGGGGAGGGAAAGCGGTAATGCCGGGACTGGCATCGATAGAGACGGTGCTTTCGAATCATAGTGTAAAGAATATCGACAATCCAGGTGCAACATGGGCAGTAACGGAAGGCAATCCCATATACAAAGATATTATGGAATCTGCAGAGATATGCGAAGGTCAATTTCGTGTATCCCTCTTTCTTTTAAACGTAGCCTTAAACCGTGACAAGGCTATTACCGGTGTATTTGCCGGGGATTTACGGATAGCTCACAGGAAAGGGTGTGCCTTTGTAAAGGATGCGTCGATGCGTCCCGTTGAGAAAGCCTTTGATATCGTTATTACCAGTAATTCAGGTTACCCGCTGGATTTAAACCTTTACCAGACGGTTAAGGGAATGAGTGCCGCAGCGCAGATTGTAAGGAAGGGAGGAAGTATAATTGTTGCATCCAGTTGCTGGGATGGTATCCCTGAACACGGAAGGTATGGGGAGCTTCTCAAAACTTCAAGGAGTCCCGGTGAACTGCTTGACAGGATAAGGAAACCGGGCTTTGCTTCGATAGATTCCTGGCAGGCTCAGATTCATGCCTCCATCTGTAAGAAGGCGCATGTCTACCTTTACAGTGAACAATTGAGTGACAAGCAGATTGAAGGTGCTTTTTTAAAAGTGTCACGTTCTATCGAGGAAACTTTGATGAGCCTTCTCGAGGTTTATGGAAGAGACGCCTCTGTCTGTGTCCTTCCTGAGGGGCCAATGACGATACCTTATATTTCGGGCTGAGAAGTTGTTACAATTCGCTACAATACTATAAACCTGCAGGAAAGGAACGGCAGGAGGTAATCCCTCCTGCCGAGTGTTCCATTTATTGGCTTATTGTTGTTGAGCCACATGTTAGAACTCTTACATGGTACCGTTACTTATTGTTGTGGCACCTTTGGAAGTTCCGCCTCTGCCTTTTTAACTTCCTCTTCCGGATAGTCGTAGTCAGTAAGCTTGCCGGAGATATAGGCTTCGTATGCCGCCATATCAAAATGGCCATGGCCGGAGAGGTTAAATAGAATGACCTTTTCCTCTCCCGTTTCCTTACACTGCCTTGCAACCCTGATTGCCGAAGCTATCGCATGGGCGGATTCCGGAGCTGGGATGATCCCTTCCGTCTTTGCAAATAGTACTGCAGCCTCGAATGTTTCGAGCTGATGCAAGGCCTCGGCACGTATCAATTTTTCATCGTTTAGAAGTGAAATTATTGGAGCAGCCCCATGGTACCTCAAGCCGCCGGCATGGACCTCCGGAGGCACGAAACTGTGGCCAAGGGTGTACATCTTTGTGAGAGGAATATACTTTCCGCTGTCACCGTAGTCATAGGCATACAATCCCTTGCTCAGTGTCGGGCAGGCCATCGGCTCCGAAGCAATGAAATCCACATTCCTCTTACCCTCTATCTTGTCTTCGAGGAAGGGAATCATGATTCCGCCAAAGTTGCTTCCACCCCCGTGGCACCCAATTACGACATCAGGAAGAAGTCCGATTTCTTCCAGTACCGCCCTTGCCTCGAGACCGATTACAGTCTGATGGAGGAGGACATGGTTGAGTACCGAGCCCAGGGCATAGTGAGTTTTCTCGTCACTTACTGCCAGTTCCACTGCTTCGCTGATTGCCATACCAAGGGAGCCGGGTTTATTTGCAGGGTCCTCCAGAAACTGCCTTCCTATCTTTGTCTGGTCCGATGGACTGGGATAAACATCGGCACCGTAACTCTGCATCATCACTCTTCTGTATGGTTTCTGTTCGTAGGATACCCTTACCATGAATACCTTGACATTTATTCCGAAATGCGCCCCTGCAAAGGAGAGTGCGCTTCCCCACTGACCGGCTCCCGTTTCGGTTGTAAGCCTTGTCGTTCCCTCCTTGGCATTGTAGTATGCCTGAGCAATAGCCGTATTGGGTTTATGGCTGCCAGTCGGTGAGACTCCCTCGTTCTTGAAGAAGATCTTGGCAGGTGTTCCGATGGCTTCCTCGAGAAACTTTGCCCTTATCAGGGGTGTGGGCCTGTAGAGTGAGTACACCTTTAGTATTTCCTCCGGGATTGTGATAAGCCGCTCCGATGAAACCTCCTGTTCGAGAAGAGACTCTGCGAAGAGCGGTTTCATGGCATCCAGGGGCACCGGCGAGCCGTCCTGTGGGTTCCTTAAAGGCTCCAGCGGCCGGGGCAGTGCAGGGAGGATATTCAACCATTTTTTGGGTATCTCCCTTGTTGAAAGTTGATAGATTCTTTCCGTCATTTTATGACCTCCTGTTAAAAATTTTTTTCATAAAAGTCCACAAAAAAACCCAGGTTGTTAGCCTGGGTATATAAAAAACCGCAGGCAATCTCTCTTTTCTAACGAAGAGAAACCGCCTGCGGTCTCTTTCTAAAAAACTATAATCTCAGACAGACCGCGGTCTCTCCCCGTCGATCTGCCACCACCAGAGTAATTTGGATGCTGCATTATAATTTTTATTCACAACGTAATCTTTCATGATGTTGAAAGAAGAATGGTAAGTTTTAAAGAAATTGTCAAGAGAAAAACAAAAAAAATGAAAAATATTTGAAATCATATATTGCATTTAATTTATAATAATTGTATATTTATTCGAAAATTTCAGGGAGGCTGCAGAGAGGTTACCGAAAACCTGATAACTTGAATGAAATGTTTTAATCGATAGTTCAAGAGCAATTCATCGGAGGAAAAGGTGAGAAAAAAGGCAGAGAGATACTCGATAATAAGGAGAATTATTCAGTCACAGAAGGTTGGCAGTCAGGAAGAGCTCCTCGAACTGCTCCAGAATGAGGGTTACTCTGTTACTCAAGCCACCCTCTCCCGTGATCTGAAGTTTCTCAAGGTGGGAAAGGTTCCCGATGGCAGGGGCGGATATATCTATGTCTTTCCGGATGATGTCAGCAAGTCCGGTTCGGAAGAGAGTCTTGTAAACGATTTTATCCGGGGATTCCTCTCTCTCGATTTTTCCGGTAACCTGGCACTCATCAAGACGATATCAGGACATGCAAACAGCGTAGCCTTTGCAATAGACCATCTCGAGATTCCGGAGGTTTTGGGAACGGTAGCCGGCGATGATACGATAATACTGGTTCCGAGGGATGGAGTTTCGAGGAAAAAACTGCTGGAAGGGTTAATAACAAAGCTTCCAATCTTGAAGGAGAAAGGGTACAGGGTATGAAGGTAGCGGTACTGGGAACGAGCGGATATACGGGTCAATTACTGATAAGAATGCTTCTGGATCACAGGGAGGTTAGAGAGATCATCCCGGTTTCATCTTCCCATGCAGGTGAAATGCTTTCAGAGGTGGACAGGGGTATGGGAAAGAGATACATGAATGGTGAAAAATTCGGGCTTACAGCAGGAAAGCTTGTGAGCCTGGAAAAGGCGGTCGAATACTCGCCGGATGTCGTGATTGCAGCACTGCCCCACCTGAAGTCCGCCGAACTATGTCAGCCATTTTTTGGTAAATCGGTTGTAATAGACCTTTCGGCTGATTTCAGAATAAAGGACCCCTCAGTATTCGAGGCTGCCTATGGAAAGAGACCACCAAGAGAAGACCTTTTAAAAGAAGCAGTCTATGGCCTGTGTGAATGGAACAGGGATGAGATAAAGAAGGCCGATATAATTGCAAATCCGGGATGCTATCCCACCGCCACCTTACTCCCCCTTCTACCTTTATTGAAGGAAGGAATCATAGGCGGACGGATAGTGACAAATGCCATTTCGGGTATTTCGGGAGGCGGGCGGAAGGCAAATATCAATCTGTTATTCGTGGAACGCTCAGAGAATGCCGGTGCCTATGCACCGGGAACGAGCCACAGGCACTTGCCTGAGATTGCAGAGGAGCTTAAGAAGGTTTCAGACGATGTAAGGGTGCTATTTACACCTCACCTTGCTCCCTTAAGGAGAGGCATCGTGGCAACTACCTGGGCGACTCTTTCCAGGGAGATTGTCCGCAGAGAGAGCAGGGAGAGGGAGAAAAAGGGTAGAGCGACTTCCGGGAATCCGGTTGACGACGAGAGAATTGCTGATGTATACGAGAAGTATTATGGCAGATGCCCCTTTATAAATATCAGAGGAAATGAAATCCCACAGACGAAGGATGTTCTCGGTTCCAACAGGTGTGATATCGGTTGGAAGAGAGAGGGTGATTCGATGCTTCTCTTCTCTGCGATAGACAACCTGGTAAAGGGGGCTTCGGGACAGGCCGTGCAAAATATGAATATTCGGTTCGGTTTCAATGAGGATGAAGGATTAAGGTACTACGGAGAGGTGTGATCGCAGATGTACAGAAGAATGAGTGAGAGCAGGAGTATGGTGGCTGTAAAGATTGGCGGACGTTTTTTCGCCAATAGGAAACTGCTGGGAAACTTTGCAGACGAACTCCACCGGTTATCAAAGGAATTTCAGTTCCTCGTCATACATGGCGGAGGTAACGAGGTGACGGAGCTTTCCGATAAGCTCGGCCTGGAGCCCGTTTTCAAGGACGGGGTTAGGATAACTACCCCGGAGGAAATGGACATAGTGGAAGCTGTGCTGTCGGGAGGGGTAAACAAAAGGCTGGTGCGCCTCTTTCGTTCCAAGGGAATAGACGCGGTAGGACTGTGCGGAGCAGACGGAAGTATCTTTGTCGGGAAATCACTCGGTGTGGTGGAAGGAATCAATACGAGAACGGGAAAGATTGTTAAAGTCAATCCCCGGCTTATCGAGATACTCTTCGACAATGGTTACATGCCGGTAATTTCATCCACGAGCACGGAACTCGACGGAAAGGCCCTGAATATAAATGCCGATACGGTTGCCTTCCACCTGGCAGAGTCTCTGGTAGTGGAAAGGCTGATATTCATATCCGACGTGCCGGGAATAAACAGGAATGGCGAAATAATGGATGTTTTGAAAACCTCAGAGATCGAGAGAGAGATATCGGAAGGTGTTATAACGGGCGGTATGATACCGAAGGTGAGGGCATCTCTCGATGCGTTGAAAGGGGGAATATCGGGGATAGTGATAGGTGATTACAGAGTGAGAGGAGACCTTGAAAGGCTTATTAAAGGTAAACGGGGGACCTTGATCGAATAGGTTCTTTGAAGCAGGTTTTAAGGTAAGTTAACACAAGCGACTTTGGGAGAAGAGCAGATGGAAAAGAAAAATGCAATTGTTTCTAAGACACCCCTTGCCGGGAATTACGGACCTGAATTTCTCGAAATAAAATCGGGAAACGGTAGCTGGCTGGAGGATATTACGGGAAAACGATACCTTGACTTTACGGCAGGTATCGCCGTGAATGCGCTGGGCTACGGGCGGGAAGACTTAGCCCGTGCTGCCTATGAACAGATGCGTAGGGTAATTCATACCTCCAATCTGTACACGACGGAACCGGTTCTTAAGCTTGCAGAGAGAATGGTGGCAAGCGGGGATTTTGCTGCGGTCCACTTTTCCAACAGCGGAAGCGAGGCGAACGAAACCGCCCTCAAGTACGCAAGGCTCTACTCCCTGCGTAAAAAGGGGCCGGGCCATCACAGAATTCTAACCTTTACCAATGCCTTTCACGGGAGGAGTCTCGGCGCGCTTTCCTGTACTCCGAATGAAAAGTACCAGAAGCCCTTCGAACCCCTGATCCCGGGAGTGGAGGTGGCGCCCTACAACGACGTTGTCGCCCTGAAGGAGAAGCTCGATGAAAGTTTTGCTGCCGTAATAGTGGAAGTGATACAGGGAGAGGGCGGCCTGGAAATAATGGAAGCTTCCTTCGCAGGAGAGCTTCAGGATGCTGCAAGGAAAAATGATGTGATATTGATAGTTGACGAGGTTCAGACCGGCCTTTCACGTACAGGGCGTTTCTATGCATCTCAGTGGGTCGGATTGAAACCCGATATCCTGACACTGGCAAAGCCGCTTGCGGCAGGTCTTCCCCTCTCTGCCACACTTATTCCCGAGAAGGTAAACAGTTTGATCCATGTGGGTGAGCACGGTTCCACATTCGGAGGAGGTCCCGTTACCACTGCCGTTGCTCTGAAGGTCTGGGAGATACTTTCTAATGAGCATTTTATCAGTGAAACTGCCCAAAAGGGAGATTATTTCAAAACACTGTTGGAAGAACTCAGTACCAGATACGATTTCCTCGGCAAGGTGAAGGGAAAGGGTCTCTTGAGGGGTTTGGAGTACAGAGGGGAGGAGAAGGGCGACGAACTGGCCGACAGGATAAAAGGGTTGATTGGAGATGCAAGGGAGAAAGGGCTTCTCATTTTGAGATCGGGAAAGAACATTCTTCGATTTGCACCACCTCTCACCATAACGAAGGAAGAACTTGAAAAAGGCATTGATATACTAAATGAAGTATTCAAAGAGATGAAAGAGATATAGGAGGAAAAAATGAAAGTAAAGAAGATAGCACTGGCCTATTCAGGAGGGCTCGATACCTCGATAATTATTCCCTGGCTGAAGGAGCACTACCTAGGGGCTGAGGTCATAGCCGTCTGTACCAATGTGGGCCAGAACGATGACCTATCCAATCTCGAGGCCAAGGCAAAGGCCTCAGGCGCATCGAAACTCTACCTGCTCGACATCAGGGAGGAATTCGTAAGGGACTACCTCTTTCCCATGGTAAGGGCCGGAGCAATCTACGAGGGTAAGTACCTGCTGGGAACATCCATAGCGAGGCCCCTTCAGGCAAAGCACCAGGTAGAGGTAGCCCTAAAAGAGGGAGCAGATGCCGTTGCTCACGGGTGCACGGGAAAGGGTAACGATCAGGTGAGGTTTGAACTGGCATACAAGGCTTTGGCACCACACCTAAAGGTTATTGCTCCCTGGCGCGAATGGGATATCAGGTCGCGAGAGGATGCGATAGACTATGCGGAAAAGCACGGGATACCGCTTGGTAAGATATCCAAGAAGAATATCTACTCCCGTGATGCCAACCTGTGGCATATGAGCCATGAAGGAGGAGAGCTGGAGGATGCCTGGAACAGGCCAAAGGAAGAGGTCTTCCAGCTTACAAAATCCCCCAAGGATGCCCCTGACAGGGAGACAGAGGTGGAAATAGAATTTGAAAAGGCCTTTCCCGTTGCGGTAGACGGGCAAAAACTCGGTCCTGTGGAACTTGTGGAAAAATTGAATGCTCTTGGTGCCGAAAACGGAATCGGACGAAGTGACGTTGTAGAAACAAGGCTAGTCGGTATGAAGAGCAGGGGTGTTTACGAAACACCCGGGGGCACGATTCTCTTTAAGGCACTTCGTGAGCTGGAGATGCTCACCCTGGACAGTGATGCCCTGCACTTCAAGCACCTCATGGCTCAGAGGTATGCGGAACTCGTCTATGGCGGCAAGTGGTTCACAACATTAAGGGAATCCCTGGAGGCTTTCATGGAGAAGATCTCCGAATACATTACGGGAAAGGTTCGACTGGCCCTCTACAAGGGAAATATTATCATTACAGGAAGAACTTCTCCCTATTCGCTCTACATAAAGGATCTCGCATCCTTCGGTGAGTCCGGTTACAGGCATAGCGATGCAACGGGTTTCATAAACCTCTACGGCCTTTCAACAGGTGTTGCTGCCCTGGTACACAGGCGTGCTAAGGACAATACCGGGCAGGCTCCCTCTATTCTTGAAATGGCGAGTTTTCATGAGAAATGAGGGGTAAAGGTACAAAGGAAGGCATAAAGATTCGAAAACCCACTGTAAAAGATGTCGAAGCAATTTTCAAGCTTAACAACGACATGGCAGACAGGGGCTTGATGCTTCACAGGAGCAAGTACAAGATTATTGAAATGCTCGGCAACTTCCTTGTTGCCGAAAACGACGATGGAAAAGTTGTGGGATGTGGTGCCTTTTCCCTTTTGTGGACAGACCTCGGTGAGATAAATGCCCTTGCAGTGGACAGAGCGTATCAAGGGAAGGGGATAGGTACCGCTCTTGTCAGGGCACTTCTCGAGAAGGGACGGGAACTGAAGGTGCCTGAGGTGATAACCCTGACCTACAGGAAGGAATTTTTCGAAAAACTGGGTTTCAAGGAAACGGACAAGAATAAATTTCCCAAAAAGATATGGCGTGAGTGCCTAGAATGCCCGAAACTTGAAAATTGTGATGAGATTGCCCTGCATCTCTACCTGTAAGGCATCTTTGCGCATTGTGTGTTGACTTTTACCACCCAAAACCCTTAACTTAACTGATGTAAGATGATGCACGGACATAGACGAAGGGATTACAGGGATCATTACTCCGGAAAGCGGTACGAAAAACATTACAAGAAACAGAAATCGGCGGAAGCGTCACTCACTTCCGGAATTGTGTTTACACTGGTTTTCGGTGTAGTCTGGTTTACCACCAAGCAATGGTTCTGGGTTTTTCCGCTTGCCTTTGCCGGGTTAATGCCCGCTGCCGAGGGACTTAGAAAGTTGCTTTCCGGGAGAAAGCGGACTGCCAACAGTGCGGGGGATGACAATGCGGAAGCTGAAAAGGAAATCCTTAGGATTGCACAGAGAGAGAAGGGGCGCATCACGCCTGCACTCGTTGCATTGAACAGTTTTCTCTCCATAGAGAGGGCAGAATCTATTCTTGAAAACCTTGCAAAGAAGGGTTATGCATCCATGCATGTTACGGAGGACGGAAGGATAGAGTACGAGTTTCCCGAGTTTCTTCCTCCCGCTTAACGGTGCTTCTTGACAATTGACATTCTTGATACTAAGTGTTAAGAATATATTCGATCGGGCTGTAGCGCAGTTGGTTAGCGTACACGTCTGGGGGGCGTGGGGTCGGCGGTTCAAATCCGCCCAGCCCGAAAAATCAATGTTAAAGATAATATTTAAATAGAATACGGTATACACCTCCCGAGGTGTATACCGTATAATAGCGCCTTTTCAAGGGATTCTATCAGTTTGAAAAAATTAATCGTAATTTAGGATTCTTCTTTCACCCTCCAGTGATCTCTTTTCGGTAAGGTCTTCCGTCACTTCAAGTGTACCGAGGTACTCTCCCGATTTATCACGCATTGCGATGTACTCTATGTATACGAACCTTCCCTTTACATTAAGCCAGAATCGAGCTCTATCCTTCTTTCCGGACTTGAAGTCGGAGAGAATTTTTTCGACTATGTGTACACTGGAGGGCGGATGGCAGAGTTGTACCTTGCGTCCGAGGATGGCCCTGTTTCTGTCGAATATACGTTCTCTCCCCTGGCTGAAGTACCTTACATAGTCATCCTTGTCGACGAAGGTTATATCGACCGGAAGAGTATTGAAAAGGGTAATAAGCTCTTCCACGGAGAGAACTCCGGAGGGAAGTGTAATTCTGCCGTTTCTGTAATCTATCTCCTCTCTCTCGACTTCCTGAATGTTGGAGGGTTTCCATTCATCTTTTGGATCATAGAGGCAGAAACCAATCTCCGGACTCTGTTTCACTATTGAATACCATTCTTCCTCGCTCAGGACATCGAGGCAAGTGGGAAATAGTATTTCTTCTTCCTTGTATATCATTTCATCTATCGCATCGAGTGTCTTAACGACTGAGCTTTCCAAAAAGTTTTTCAGCTCGTTCCTGTCGATTTTTTCCTGTTCCTCCAACTGGATTATCTTCGAAATTGCCTCTTTCATGTAGGCTCTCGCTTCATCGTGTTTTCCCCACATCACCTTGGGCGGACCTGTTATACCGTGCTTCTCGAGATAGGGAAAGAGGAGGTTTTCCTTCCTCCTGTAGTGCTTGTCCACATCGGAAAGGCTGTTCAATAGGAGGCGTAATTCACGAATGATCTCGTGAAGTTCGTCGTCCTTTGCCCTGTTTGCCAGATAGTCGATTACATTCCTCGTCCTGGAGATAAGATTGGAAAGCATCCTGTTTTCCATCTTAAAGGTATGAACAGGATGGCCCTCGGGTGTACTCTTTGCATCCTTAAGGCTTATCATTCCCTTCAAAGCCTGCCCGTGAATGTCACAGAGCTGAAGTACCTCTTCTGCAGGAAGGCCCTCCTGAATCAGTTCCTGTTCCACACCAACTACTATTCCGTACGGAACCTCTCCGAGGAGTTTTGCCAGCTTCGTTCTAACCACGTCGACAGCCTCGCCGCTGTGGAGCCTTAAAATCATTTCCTTTAGCAGTTCACGCTTCTTGTGCATGTCTGTTATCAATTCACTCATCTTAACGAGATCTCCTTGTCTTTTAATTTGTTATCATGAAAAACCTATAAATATTTATTAAAAAAGTCAACATTATCTTGTAATTATTTTTTTAATATGATTTCTACCCGCCTGTTAAGGTACTGTTTTTTCGGGTCCCGAGTAACGGGTTTTGTTCCCCCAAGGCCGGCTACCTTTACACGTGAAGAAGGTTCCCAACCCTGCTCTTTGAGGTATCGGAAAACATTTATTGCCCTTTTTCTTGAAAGAGAGATTCTTCCCCTCTCTGTCCCATACAGTGCGCAATGACCGTATATTTGAACTGTGTAATCCTTGGTATTCCCAGGCGGCAGATTTTTTAGGGTCAGAGCGATTTTGTTGAGTTTCTCTTCTGCCTGCCTGGTAAGTAGCGGGCTGTCGGGAAGAAAATAAACTGTAAACCGGGTTTCTTTGGGAATGGCCTTTACCGCCGGAGGCTGATTCTCTCCGGATGAAGTTTTAGGATTGGCCTCAGGGGTAACGGGAATCGTGGGAATCGGGGGATTGGCTGAAGTTGAAGGTGCAGTAGAAGCCGTGGGAATCGTTGGGGTAGCCTCCTTACTCGAGGTTCGGGTTGTGTTCTGATTTGTGGCCTGGTTGATGGTTCGGCCATCCTTGCGAAAGTTGACGATACCGGTAATGGCTGTCACCAAAAAGATAACGATAAAAAGACCTAACAGCATAATGTCCAGGTTAGACAGCAAGTATCTGTACCGAAGCTTCCTTATGTAGGGAAGGAGATCTATCCTTATGTTCCTCTGAATCTTACCAGATATGTAGATCTCTATATTGAGCGTACTCCAATCTTCTACCTTGAAAAAAAGCATCACCTCCGAGTCCGTCCTTTCTTCTTCCTGCTCCGGGACCATATCTCCCGGTGAGATCGATGTGACATGGATTCGCCTCTCTCCCGTTACGGGGCTGCCGGAAGATTCCTTGCCTCTTTCCAAGTGGATTGTCATTTTTTCCGAGGAGAGGGATGGTGATACATACCCGAGAGACAACTTTTTTACATAACCGGGCATCAATGGTAACTCAAGGGAAGCCTTTCTCTTGGAAAATTCGATTTTTACAGTATTCATCTCTTTCTCTTCTATAATAACATGTATATGATAGGTGATACCAGATTGAAATGGAAACCATGGAAAAGCTTAAAAAACAAAAGGCACGTACCAGGAAACTGATAAGTGAAAAGCTCGGTAAGTATCAGGATAAAAGATTAAGAGAGGTTTCCCTCCTTATCACGAACAGGATAACGGTAAGCGGGTGGTGGAAAGATGCGGAGGCCATATTTACCTATCTTTCCTTCAAGGGAGAGGTTGAAACCCGCCCACTGATCGAACAGGCATTACACGAGGGAAAAACAGTGGCCATCCCGCGCATAACGGGTGATGAGCTGATCTTTTACAGGGTCACATCTGTAGAGTCGGGCCTGGTTGAAAATGACTATGGAATACTGGAACCACCGCATGATGCCCCGGCGGCTGACCCGTGCGCATACGGTAAGACCCTTGTAATAGTTCCCGGGCTTGCCTTCGATGAGGATTGTAACAGGTTGGGGAGGGGTAAGGGTTTCTACGACAGATACATGGCATCTGCCAGGTCCAGATGCAGTGAAAGGTTGATGTTTATCGCCCCTGCCTTCTCGTTTCAGGTAATCGAGAGGGTTCCTGCGGGTCCCGGGGACGAGAGGATAGATGCAATTATTACCGAGTCAGGGGCGATCCGATGCTTCTATCGAAAATCACCGGATGCTTGATAGTTACAGTTTCTATGGTTAAATTATAGGACAGAAAAAACAACAGGAGTGTGTGGTATGGGAGAGATAAAATCTGCTTTCGAAATAGCAATGGAGAATGTCAAGGATGTAGTAGGAGACAAAGAGAGTGTTAAGGAGAAGAAATTCACGGATATGGGCAAGAAGATTGCCTCTGAATATCTAAATGATTCGATGGATAATATCAAGGATGAAATAGCAAAGTACAAGGGAAAAGAAAAGGAATGGGTGCTAAAGGGGATGGTAGATACACTCCTTGCAAACCTCGTACTTCCATCGGATGAGTATGGTCTTGGAAGAAATAGAAAGGTGGGTGAGGCGCTTTTTGTTGTATTGAAGAAGCCTGAAAGGCTTGGGAATATTATGAGCGAGCTGGAGCATTTTTTCAAGGAGTACCTCGAGGAGAGAAAGAGGCTCATGGATGCAATAGAGAGGCAGTATGCGCCAAAATTGAGGCAGAAGGAAGAGGAACTCTCACGCCAGATGGGAGCGCCGGTTAAGATAGACCCGTCATCGGATCCCGAGTATACTGCCTTTGTGAGAAGGAATATGGGCCAACTGGAAGAGCGTTACAGAGAGGTCCTTAATCGGGTCAAGGAAGAGGTCAGGTCGTATCTCAATTGAAGTTCTATGCCGATCTTCATGTTCATTCCAGGTATTCGATTGCAACGGGAAAGAATGCAACGCTGGAATGGTACTACTACTGGGCAAGGGTAAAGGGAATAAGTATCATCGCAACGGGAGACTTTACCCATCCACAGTGGTTTGGGGAGATAAATGAAAAACTCAAGGAAGACGGAAGGGGTTTTTTAGTATTCAAGGAGGAACCTGCCTTCGAAGGTGAGGCGGAAACATGGCTGCAAGGAACAAGAGAGATAGGGGTAAGGTTCTGTCTCTCCTCTGAGATAAGCAGTATATACTCCGAAGGGGGAAAGACCTACAGAATCCACTCCCTGATTTATGCTCCGACTATCGAGGTTGCAGAAAGGATAAGGAGAAAGCTTGAAGATGTGGGGAATCTCTCCTCTGACGGAAGGCCAATCCTGAAACTCTCTCCGGTCGAGATATTACGGATAGTAAGAGAGACCTCCGAGGATGCATATCTCATTCCTGCCCATGTCTGGACGCCCTGGTTCTCTCTCTTTGGTGCGCGTTCGGGATACGACAGTTTCGAAGTTGCATTCAGGGGATACGAGGATGAGATATTCGCTCTGGAGACAGGCCTTTCTTCGGATCCTGCAATGAACCGCCTTTTGAGCAGTTTAGATCGGTTTACCCTTGTTTCGAATTCCGATGCACATTCACCGTCGAAAATCGGGAGGGAGGCAAATATTTTCGATTCCGATGTTTCTTACTATGAAATGTTCGATGCAATGAAAAAGCACAATAATTCATCGAAAATGAAAGGCTCTGCGGGCACTTTTATTGGTACAATAGAGATATTTCCCGAAATGGGTAAATACCATTTCGATGGCCATAGATCGTGTAATGTCTCACTTTCACCGGAAGAGGCTGAAAGGGCAGGTGGCAGATGCCCCGTTTGCGGAAGAAGCCTCACTATGGGTGTCCTTCACAGGGTGAAGGAACTTGCAGACAGGGATACTCCTCTGTCTCGTGAAGGTACAGCCGGATTTGTAAGGAGGCTTCCCCTTGTCACCTTGATCTCTCTTGTGGAGGGGAGGGGGGAGAACACGAAAGGCGTACGAATCAAGTATGAGAGCTTCATTTCTTTTTTTGGAAATGAATTTGATATCCTCAATGAAGTGGATTTGAGGGATATAGAGAGGAATTTCGGAGAAGTCTATGCAAAACTTATCGGAAAAATGAGGAAGGAGGAGCTGAAGGTTGTTCCGGGATATGACGGAATATATGGAAAGATACGGAATATGTGAAAAGGATGCAATTCTCTGTGCCATGAGCGGTGGTGTGGACTCTACCATAGCCGCCTACATGCTTAAGGAGAGCTTTGATGTTCCTATAATCGGGGCTACTCATTATATATGGCCGGATTCACGTTGTTGTTCACTGGATGTCACAGACAGGGCAAGGGCAACCTGTGAAAAGCTCGGAATTCCCTACCATGTAATTGATCTGCAGGAAGAGTTCAGGAGATATGTGGTTGACAACTTCGTAGAGACTTACCTGGAGGGAAAGACTCCGAATCCGTGTATTCTCTGCAATGAAAAGATAAGGTTTGACATTTTCTACAATACGGTATTGGGGATGCTCAAGAAGGATGGAATCCTGAAAGAGGGTGGCAGGCTTTTCATGGCAACGGGTCACTATGCAAGGACCGGAATTATCAACGGAAAGGTTTTCCTTAAGAGGGGGGTGGATCCTGTAAAGGATCAGAGCTATATGCTCTACAGGTTGTCCGGGGCAATTCTTTCCAGATTGATCCTTCCATTGGGGGGCTACAGGAAATCTGAGATATTTGCCATTGCCGAGAAGCTCGGTCTGGCTGTGAGGCATGTCGCTGAAAGTCAGGATGCCTGTTTTGTCGGTGAGAGCTACAGTGACTTCATCCTGAAAGAGGCCCGTGATAAGATAGGAGAAAGGGTAAAAGAACTCTCATCTCCCGGACCCATAGTAACGGTAGATGGAAAGGTTCTCGGCCATCATACCGGTTACCTGAATTATACAATTGGTCAGAGGAGGGGGTTGAACCTGGGAAACGGCCCCTGGTATGTAGAGCGGATAGACAGCAGAAGCAATACCGTGGTAGTAGCAAGACGCGAAGATACTGTCAAGAAGAGTTTTACCGTGGAAAGAATCAACTGGTTCATCGAGAGGCCTGACGGGCCAATCGATTGTACGGTGAAGGTGAGGTATCAATCGGAGTTGATACCCTGCAGGGTATTCCCCGAGAGAAATGACAGTGGCGATGATTCCGGCGAAGATAATGTTCTTTCCAATGACATGGTAAGAGTGGAGATGGAGAGGGGGGAATTCGTTACTCCGGGACAATCTGCAGTATTCTACAGTGATGATCTGGTGATCGGGGGAGGGTTTATCACCTCTCCAACAGGCTCTCGGTGATGAAGTAGAAGGTTTCCTTCCCTTTGAGCCATGAAGCGGGAAGCGTATCGTCGTTCTTTTTCAGCCTCATGAAGGCACTTCTTTTTTCACTTCCGTGTATAAGAAATATCATCGTTTCGGCCCTGTTAGGAATTCTGGGGGTCATAGTGAGTCTCCATTCATCTTCCTCGGGTTTGTGAATGGCTACTGCGTTTCTATCCAGATTCAATACATCCCTGGAAACCGGGACTTTTCCTTGCGGGTTTTCGGAAAATACGATGTTAGCATCCGGAAAGAGTGACAGGGTGTGCCCGTCCGGACCCATCCCCATGATTGCAATGTCCGGTGAAAGAGAATCTCTGTCGAAGTACTCCGCCAACACCCTGTCATACTCGGTCGCCCTTTCTACCGGATGTCCTTTACCGGCATGCCAGGAATGAATCTTGTCCTCGGGTGCATTGATGGCAGAAAGGAGCGCTTTCCTTGCCATTCCCTCATTGCTCATTGGGTGGGCGGCCTCCACCCATCTCTCGTCTCCGAAGAACCAATCGGTCCCCTCGGCAATGGCTTTCCCCTCTGCGCCGTTAGAATAGTAGTAACGGTGTATCATATCCGCCAGTATTTCGTAGCATCGCTTTGGTGTATTGCCCCCTGCCAGAATAACACTTGCCCTGGATCTCTTCTTTACTGCGGAGCGCAGTATGGAATGGATGACAAGGGCCGCTTTTTCCGATAGCTGTTCCGTATCCCGTGAAAGGGAAACATTGTGCAGCCTGTTTGTTTCTCTCTGCCTGTCCATTTTTTCATTAAACCCTTCTTATACTTTTTGAATATTCTATAGTATCATAGTAAATGCTATCATGCTGTAGTGAGTCAACCTCTCTTAAAAGAATATTTCCGTCATGGGGCATCTTGAAGTAGAGGATACCATTATTGATTCCCGTTGAAAGCTCGGCGCATCCGTTTTCACTGCAGGAGAGTAACAATTCATCGGTATCATGAAAGGAAATCTCTATTTTCACTTCCTTTCTCGTTTCCTTTCTTGCGGTTTCTTTCTCCGCCGTTGTTGAACCAGTAAGGTTGATTTCTCTGCCCTTTCTGTCCCTGAAGAAAAATTTTCTTTTCCCTGTTCCGTTTTCTATTTCGAGTCTGCCATTTGTCCAACCCAATCGTGTGGCAAGCCATAGAAACAGCAATGTTGTTTCCGCTCTTGCTGCTCCCTGAACCTTAACCCCGGAAATATCCCATAGTTTCTCCAGGTATTCATCCCTGTCAAAAACTTTTGCGATAAAACGTCTTAGGGGCAGGATTTTTCCCCATGCAAAATCGGACACTGGAATCTGGATGCTTCCGGTCGAGATCATCTCTGAAAGTCCAGTATATATCGATAAGGGCTCTTCGGAAAAGGTAACGCCATTGAAAGATGAGTGTATCAGCAGTTTATCTCCCAGTTCGAATGATTGGATAAGGTAATTCGATGGTGGTACCAGTTTATCCAGCCACCAGAGGTATGTTGGTAGATCATGAATGAGTAGAGAAGACCAGGTTCCCGGGTCGATGCCCCTGTTGTCCTCACCGTTACTTATCAATATTTCTTCAAAGCAGACGGAACGATCCTTTCTGTCAGGATAGCATCTTGCGAACACAGATGCACGGGTTTTATCTTTATATCCGCTGTCGATGTGAATTATGCGTGCCGGTCTCTTTCCAAGGAGAAAATCGAGAGCTTCATCGGAAGGATTTGGTGTGAAGGCCCTTTTGAAGATAACGAGGTTGAAAAGGCTCGTCTTTGTACCGGAAGATTCCACACCACTCTGTCTTTCCAGGGTGATCTTGAGTTCTCTTTCTATTTGAGAGGGGTTTATTGTTCCAGTCACAGTTTTCTCCACCTCCTCCCGTCACGTGCGAGGAGTAACTTGGCTTCTTCAGGTCCCGATGAGCCTGCTCTGTAATGGTGAAGTTCCTTGGCTCCTAGTCTCTTCCACCCTTCTATAATCTCAGTTATGAAACTCCATGCACTCTCTATTTCATCGCGTCGAGTAAATAGCGTGGAATCGCCACTCATCACGTCGAGGAGTAGCCTCTCGTATGCTTCCGGTGGTTCTTCCCCGAAGGTGGAACCGTAGGTAAAGGTCATGTTCACAGGTCGCATTTCGGTGCTATAGCCGGGGACTTTGGAGTTGAAATGAAGGGTAATTGCCTCATCCGGCTGAATGCGCATTATGAGATTATTGGGTACGGGACTGGAAGCAGTCCAGTTCTTAAAGAGAAGATGTGGAGGATTCTTGAATTGAATTGCAATTTCAGTGAGTCTTCTTGTGAGTCTTTTTCCTGTCCTCAGGTAGAAAGGTATTCCTGCCCACCTCCACGAATCTATGAATAACCTCATTGCCACGTAGGTTTCTGTCGTGGAATCCTCCGAAACATTGGCTTCTTCCTTGTAACCGGGTACCTCCACGCCATCCACTATTCCTCTCGAGTACTGAGCCCTGACAGTTTCAGCCTCGAGCTTTTCATAGGGTATTGGTTTTATGGATTTTAACACTTTGACCTTTTCATCACGGATTGAATCCGGATCGAGGTCTATTGGTGGTTCCATTGCCACAAGACAGAGTAGCTGCATCATATGGTTCTGTACGATATCCCTTATTGCACCTGATTTTTCATAGTAATTCCCCCGCGTACCAACTCCCTCTGTCTCTGCAACGGTTATCTGGATGTTGTCTATGAATCTGTTGTTCCACACGGGTTCATAGATACCATTGCCGAACCTGAAAACCATTATATTCTGAACTGTTTCCTTGCCCAGGTAATGGTCGATTCTGTATATCTGTTGTTCGTCGAAGTGCCTGGAGAGAACTCTGTTCAACTCATGGGCAGACTGCAGGTCCCTACCGAAGGGCTTTTCGACTATGATGCGTGAAAAACCGGTATCCCTTTCCTTTGAAAGCCCCGTTTCTCCCAGTTTTTCAATGATTGTGGTATAGGCTGTAGGTGGTGTTGCAAGATAATAGATCCTGTTTAAGGGTTTTTGAAAGCGATTTTCTATTTCAGCATAGCCCCCTGTAGATTCAAAATTGGATGAAATAAAAAAGACCTTTCTAAGGAACTCTTTCTTGAGATTCTCATTGGTCTTTGAAAGAAGAGAATTGTTTATTATCCCCAGGACAATTTTCCTGAAATCTTCATCGTCCCACTTTCTCCTTGCAAATCCTACGATATTGAAATTGGAAATGCTTTCGTTCAAAAAGAGGGAGTACAGGGCAGGAATGAGTTTTTTCCTTGTAAGGTCACCGCTCGCTCCGAATATTACGATTGTAAACGGATGGGGTTCTCTAGCTATCTGTAATCCGGCAGCCAACGGGTTTTGATTCATCCACATAAATATGGTATAGATTATGATATCAGTCAAGGATTACAAAGGTTGACCATGTTGAATTGGAAGAATCCCTTTCAAGATGCCTATACGAGATATTTTGAAAGGACGACTTCGACGATGGATGAGGCGAGGAGAAGTATTACCGTGGAAAGCCCTGAGGACGGAACAGTTTTCATTGCAGGATATCAGTGGAAGGGCCGCGGAAGGTTTCCCGAAAGAAGATGGGTTTCCGAAGCGGGAAAGGATCTCCTCTTTACCGTTATTTTTAGAAAAAACTCCCTTGCCTTTCCCTTTACCCGGTTGCCGGTGATATCCGGCTATGTTGTGGCCAAAACCCTGGAAAATTATTATGACCTTGAGATTCTCTTGAAATGGCCAAACGATATTCTTGCCTTTTTCCCTTCCGTGGAATGGAGAATTCCCGGAAAACTGGGAGGTATTCTCTGCGAGGCTTACAGGGAATATCTCCTGGTAGGTGTGGGTATCAATTGTAATGGTGATACTTCTGCCTTCAATAAGGGGGCTAATAATGAATCTGACAATGAAACGAGGAGGAAGATAGGGGCGATTTCACTTAAAGAACTGACCGGTAAGACAATAGAAATCGAGGTTCTTCTCTATCGAGTACTGAAAGCCTTCAAAGACACGATTCTGCCACTCGGTGAAGCCAAAGGCTGGAAGGAGGAGATAACCAAAAGGCTCTATCTCCGTGAAACGGTTACGAAAGTTAGATTGGGGGGTTCTTCCGGGGAAATTGTGGAAGGTATCATAAGGGGAATAGGGGATGACGGAGAATTGCTATTTGATGTGAGTGGCAGGGGAATTGTCAGGGTGTATTCCGGAGAGATTATTTTTTAAAGTTGATTATCTTCCAGTTGTTTTTTCTTGCAACTCTTTTCAGCCTTGGATCTGGGTTCACTGCAACCGGATTCCCTACCGATTGAAGAAGGGGAAGGTCGTGTATGCTGTCGGAATAGAAGGAACACTCCGAGGGTGAAGAACCCATCTCATCTATGTACTTAAGAACCTTTCTTTTCTTTTCAGTGGCAAAAATCGGTGCATCGGTAAGTGCACCCGTGCAAAGGCCGTTTTCCGTTTCCAGTGCCGTGGCAATTATACCGTCTATTTCCAGGAAATCGGCTAAAGGTTTTACGATTATATCGAGGGAGGAGGTTGCAAGAACAATTTTTCGGTTCTCTTCCTTTAGTCTTTTTATAAGGGAAACAGCATCACTGTATATGTCGTTTTTCAGCTTCATGGCGAAACTTTCCCTGGAGAGGGCTTCGAGCTTGGATATTGGAATGCCCTTCAATATGGGATAACCCTGTTTTATGGATTCCAGCTTGAGGTTGCCGAACCTGTAGTAAAAGTAATAGTAGGGAAGAGATACCAGCACCTTGGGCGGGAATATCTTCTTTTTTACCCCCAGTAGTATGAAATGGCGACCGGAGGATCTCTTTGTCAATGTATGGTCAACGTCGAAGAAATCAATACCCTTTTCTTGCATGTGCCGTTAGATTAAGAAAAATTATACTTTTAGTCAAATATAAAGACATATAAAGATATTGGGATAAAAAGGAGAGTGAGAAAAAAATTAAAATTTTTGTTGATGATAAGAAAATCTATTTGTATCTTTTTTTTGAAGCGTATAACGCTGATTCCATTCTCATAAAAATAAAAAAATCTAATTAAGGAAGGGTAGGAGTATGGCGAAACAATTACAGTTTAACGAAGAAGCCAGACAGGCACTGCTAAAAGGCGTCGAAAAGATGTCGAATGCTGTCAAGGTTACCCTCGGACCCAAAGGAAGGAATGTAGTTCTTGACAAGAAGTTCGGAGCGCCTACGGTAACCAACGATGGAGTGACTATTGCAAAGGAGATTGAACTCGAGGACCCCTATGAAAACATGGGTGCTCAGCTTCTTAAGGAGGTTGCAACCAAAACCAACGATGTAGCGGGAGATGGAACAACAACAGCCACAGTCCTTGCATATTCGATCATCAAAGAGGGTCTGCGAAGCGTGGCAGCCGGTATCAATCCCATGGAAATCAAGAGGGGGATTGCCAGGGCTGTAGACGTTGCTGTGGCCGAGATAAAGAAGACGGCAAAGACTATCAAGGAAAAGGAAGAAATTGCACAGGTTGCCGCTATTTCTGCAAACAACGACAGGGAGATAGGTGAGCTCATTGCAGAAGCCATGGAAAAGGTTGGCAAGGATGGTGTAATAACCGTCGAAGAGTCCAAATCCATGGAGACTCACCTGGAAGTAGTGGAAGGTATGCAGTTCGACCGCGGATACCTTTCCCCGTACTTTGTTACAAACAGGGATACCATGACCACTGTGCTGGAAAATCCCTATGTTTTGATTCATGACAAGAAGATTTCGAATATGAAAGACCTTCTCCCGGTTCTTGAGAAGGTTGCTCAGTCGGGCAAGCCCCTACTTCTCATTGCAGAAGATGTCGAAGGCGAGGCGCTTGCAACTCTGGTTGTTAACAACTTAAGGGGAACTTTGAATGTTTGTGCCGTAAAGGCCCCCGGTTTCGGCGACAGAAGAAAGGCGATGCTCGAGGATATAGCAATCCTCACCGGTGGCCAGGTGATTTCCGAGGAGCTTGGCCTTAAGCTGGAGAATACCGAGGTGAATCAGCTTGGTAAAGCCAAGATGGTGAAGGTTGACAAGGAAAACACCACCATTATAGAGGGAGCCGGCAAGGAAAAGGATATCAAAGACAGGATTGCCCAGATCAAGGTTCAGATAGAAGAAACGACATCCGACTACGACAGGGAGAAGCTGCAGGAAAGGCTTGCCAAACTGGCAGGCGGTGTTGCAGTTATCAACGTGGGAGCTGCTACCGAGGTTGAGCTTAAGGAAAAGAAGCACAGGGTGGAAGATGCCTTGTCTGCTACAAGGGCTGCCATAGAAGAGGGAATCATTCCCGGTGGTGGAGTTACCTTGATCCAGGCAGTAAAAGCCATGAAGAAGGCAGATGTAGAAGACCTGACAACCGATGAGAAGGTCGGCTTCAACATTGTAACAAGGGCACTGGAAGAGCCTATTCGCCAGATTGCAGAGAATGCAGGGCTGGATGGTGCTGTGATTGCCGAGAAGGCAAAGAATGAAAAGAAGGGTATTGGTTTCAATGCCCAGAAGATGGAATGGGTTGATATGTTGAAGGATGGAATAATCGACCCTGCAAAGGTAACAAGATCAGCTCTGCAGAATGCGGCATCCATAGCTGGGCTGTTACTCACTACCGAATGCACTATTACGGACATACCGGAGAAGGAACCTCCTCAGCCTGCACCAGGAGCAGGCGGAATGCCTCCATATTAAGATCCATGATTCAAATAAAAGGGGATGCTTCTACAAGCTTCCCCTTTTTTATTTCCGAATTATTTCCGCATTATTCTGATTCGAGGTTGGCAAGGAGGGGAGAGTATCTCTCCACCGGTTCTATGAATCTTAGAAAGTCGGGATTCCTGGCAAGAGGTCCTATATAGGAGAGAGTTTTTTTCAGTGTTTTCATGGGATCGTAATTTTTCCTCTTGTAGGTTTCCCTGATATACGGGAAGAAATCTCTGAGCATGTTATTTATTTTATACCACATCGAAAAAGTTTGTGGCAGAGCATCCGGGCCATTGTCTATGAGATGCATAAAGAAAATGGTACTAAGGGCAGTCTCTGTTTCTCCTTCACAACCCCGGATATTGCTCACATCTAAACCGGTTCCTTCGGACCATTGATCGAGCAACTCTTCCTTCCCTTGAAAGCAGCAGAGGAGGTACAACATTGAACCTCCTGTGAGTCGTAGATCGTTTGGCCTTAAAACTCTTCCGTTGTTATCGCCCACACCTGCTTCAGAGGAAAGCCCATGTCCCGATATCAGTACTCTTTCAGGTTTTTCGTTTTTTCGAATTACCTTCGAGTTTTCAGGCCGAGAGTCCCAGTTAATCAGAGAGACAGCATCTGTGAAAACACCTGCCCCAGCATCTCTGAGAGTCTCTCTGAGACTCCATTTGTGGGAAATGATCTCCAGAGCTTTCCTTATTCCGTCGAACTGCCTGTCTTCTCCTGAAAAGCATGTTATGAAAAGATAGCTCCGTGCCTGGTCTCTGCTCATCTGTTGTTTTCGTCTCTTGCAGAGGTTCTCTCGGTATTCCCGTCGCGCTTTTTCCCGGAATAGGTAAGTATGAAGCCTATTATTCTGTCCCTTAGAGACTCCCTGATAGGTTCAAAATTAAGATGAATCAGCTCATCGTTTTTCGAGGTTCGTATCACTTCTCCGAGAATATCGAGTCTCTCATTCCGGTTTATGAAAAATATCACTTCGACGTGATCCCCCATTTTGAATCGCTTTCCCGGATTGGTTATACTGGCACCGCCGCCGCCCAGATCGTAAAAATTAGTTCTGACGGGCTTTTCGCTTGACCCGGCCACCCTGACGTAAACAGGGACACTGATCTTCTTTCTGTAATATTTTCTCTTCTGTGAAGTCTTTATCTTTTCAGAATGGGCAAGATGAATGGTGGAATTTTCTGCCTTCTGAACATGTGTGGAAAAGGAAAATATACCGTTAGCCCTTTGAAAATAAACATTAAGAACAGTTCCCGCAGAAGGGGCAATCACTCCCTTTTCAAGTTCCACTACCAGGGATTGCGAAGTTACCGCTTTTATCCTACCGTGAAATTTTCTTATCTTTCCCTGAGCGATAAAGAGGTGAATTCCTTGGGATAGTTCTCCGGTAGAATGTATCGGACTTTCACGATTCTTCAATGTCAAGCCGAGTTTCACCCTGAGAGCGGATATTGAACTTTCCGGAACATTTCCAAGGGATTTTTCTTTTTGAGCGCAGCTGTTGAAAATATGTGCCTTGGTAAAGAGGAGGTGTTTCTGTGTCTCAGGCGATTTTAAGTGTCTTGCCATGAGATTGAGGATTTCAACTTCTGACGGATTCAACTTGAGTTTTTCAATGTAATGTTTGAATTTTTCATTTGCAAGCTCGATCTTCAATTTTAGTTGCTTTTTATTCTGGATAATGTATATTAAGACTAAAATACCAAAGAAAGAAAAGACAAATATAAGAGCAAGGGCAATCTGAAGAGGGCTTTGAATAAGTCCCTTGGAAACATTGCTGAGAAAGGATGAAAGTTTACGTTCGTCAAGTACCCACATCTGTTATTGACCGTGATACGGTAATTTATACAATATACGACAACGGGGGTACAATCAAGGAGCAGTAGGATGATAAGCAGGGAGAATTTCATTTTCACTATCGGGTATAAGAGAGATACCGCCGTTGTGAGCGGGGAGTTGAAAAGAAAGTATGCAAGATACAGCCTGGAAGAGCTTTTAAAGGAAGGGCTCTTCAAACCTGCTGTGAGTTTTGCTCTGTATGATGGTAGTGAGGAAGAGTTGAAGATGGTACTAGACAGTTACAACAGGATGACAGACTATCCTGTTTCATCTGTCGAAGAATTGAAGAGAATATTTGGTGTAACAAGGGTTCCTGAAGAAGTGGAGAAGGTTCTAGTTCTTTGAATTGAATGGGATTCCCTTGACTCACTGTAAAAAATTATGATAATTTACGTGAAATCTTTAATAGAAAAGGAATTGTTATGATACAAGAATTTATCTCGAATTTGCCAACGATGCAGACATCGGCGAGTGCAGGCGGACAGATGGTTACAATGCTAATAACCTTCGGCCTTATCATTCTAATTTTCTACTTCCTGGTAATTAGGCCTCAGAATAAGAAACAGAAAGAAACACAGAAGATGCTGGCTGCTTTGAAAAAAGGAGACAAGGTTGTTACTGTGGGAGGTATTAGAGGAACTGTTACCGCTGTAAAAGATCAGACAGTTACGATAAAAGTTGATGACAATACGAAAATCGAATTCAACAAGAGTGCTGTTTCTTCGGTCTTAGAGAGAAAGGAAGTTTCTACAGAATAAGCAGAATGCTGTGGCAACTGAATAATCCCTGCTAAAGAACAGCTAAAGTTAGAAAATCATCTAAACAAACGGAGTGTTCTAAATGAGTAAAAGATGGAGATTCCTTCTCATACTGGTGCTTTTGGGAATATCGTACTGGTTTATATACCCTACAATAGAGTGGTACCTGTGGATACCTCAGGAAAAGAAAGACATTGCAGCGGGTTCTGCCGAGCAGATTAAAAAGTACTCTCAAAGAAAGGCAGACGAAGCACTGAACAAGCTTCTCTCCATGAACCTTAAAGACCCTATACCGAAGGAGTTCTATTTCCTTACGGCAAAGGCGAAGGAGAGATACAAGATCGAAAAGAAGCCCATTCCGAAGGTATGGAAAATAGAAGAGGTTTTAAGCAGTTACCCCAGCAGGGAAGACCTCTTTGCTGAACTAGAAGACCACTACAGACAGGAGATCCTCTCGATAAAGGAATTGAGGGACAGAACACTACAGCTTGGTTTGGATTTGAAGGGTGGAATGTATGTAGTTATTGAGGCCGATATAGATGCGTTACAGAAGAGAGAGGGCAAGACTCTGACTCCTGAAGAAAGGGAAGATATCATGAAGCGTGCCCTGGAAATCCTTAACAACAGGATAGACCAGTTCGGTGTGACTGAACCCCAGATAAGGAGGCAGGGACAGAACAGGATAGTGGTGGAGCTGCCCGGTGCTGCTGACAGGGAGAGGATGAACAAGTTCATCCTGGGTAAGGGTAAACTCGAATTTCATATAGTGGACGACGAAGGCTTGAAAAGTTTCAAAGAGTACTATGCAAAACACCCCAATGATTTTCTCGATGAGAACGGGAATCTCCGTGATCCCTCGGTACTTCCAAAGGGAGACGAATTACTGAAAGTCGTGGAAAAAGACAAGTACGGAATACTTCAAACCAAGGGTTACACTGTCGTAAAAAAAGAGGTGGGACTGTCAGGAAACTATATCCGTGATGCCAGGGTCAGCAGGGATCCGCTTTCGAATCAACCGGTGGTCAATTTTTTCCTCACCGCAGAAGGCGGTGACATCTTTTACAAACTGACCAGTGAGAATGTGAATAAAACCCTAGCCGTTGTTCTGGATGACAAGGTAAGAGCACAGGCAAGAATTGCAGAGCCCATTCGTGATGCAGTCCGTGTAACGGGATTTTCCGCCGAGGAGGCAAGTAACCTCGCACTGGTCTTAAGAACAGGAGCATTACCGGTACCACTGGTCATAATAAACTCCACAGCGATCGGTGCGTCACTTGGTGAGGATGCAATCAGACAGGGAATCAGGGCGATAATACTAGGGTTTATTCTTGTAATAGTTTTCATGCTCATCTATTACCTCGGTTCCGGACTGATTGCTGATTTTGCCCTTATTCTTAACCTATACTTCATGGTCTCCATACTCTCTGTTTTCAACTTTACATTGACATTAACCAGTATAGCCGGTGTCATACTTACCGTTGGTATGGCGGTGGATGCAAATGTAATAGTATTCGAGAGGATAAAGGAAGAATACCGGATAGGTAAGCAGAGGCAGGCAGCGATAAAGGCGGGATTTGCAAAGGCCTTCTGGACTGTCATGGATGCAAATATCACAACCTTCATTGCAGCTCTTGCCCTTTCCCAGATAGCAAAGGGCCCAATACAGGGTTTTGCGGTGACATTGGCTGTAGGAATCGTATCATCCATGTTCACCGCCCTCTTTGTATCGAGGTTGATATTTGATTTCAGCACCGATGTCTTGAAACGAAAGGGAATCAGTATTAGTTGGAGGGCGGTAAAATGAGAAGAGTAATCAGGTTCACCAGGCTGAGATATGTAATGATAACGATTTCGCTGCTTGTCATAGTTTCAGGCTATGTGGGACTTTACTTGAGGGGCGGCTTTAACCTTGGAATCGATTTCAAAGGCGGTTTGACTGAACAATTCCAGATAGCACCGGTGGCACTTACTCTCTCCTATACCGGCGAGGGGAAGGCAACCCTTCTGATAAGCAAGGGAGAGACGGTAGGTCAGGCATCAGGAACCCTGGATATCACTCTAAGCAGAAACAGAAAGATAGAAAAAAAGAGTTTTCCTTTCAAACAGTATGCCACGCTGGGGAAGCTGGTTGAAGCTCTTGGCAGCATAGACGGATTGAATGTAGAGATGAAGGCCAATGAAACTACTCCCAGCACCAGTTTGATTTCTCTCGACTACCCTGTAGATCTTTCAAAGGAACCATTTACCATTAACAGGCTCCTGCAGGGAAATGACGAGGTATATGTTACGATTACCGAGCTGCGAAAGGTATTCACCACACTAGGCAAGTACAGCCTTCAGCAGGTGGGAAATCCGGTAGCTCAGGAGTTCATTGTAAGGATAGAGGCAAATGAAACGGATAAAGAGTTCCGGCAGAAAACGGAAAAGAAGATTTATGACCTCTTGAGTGCAAAGTATGGAAGTAACCAGATCATCATAAAGAAGACCGATTTTGTGGGGCCGAGATTTTCCAGGGACCTCACAACCCAGGCAATTTCACTCGTAACCGTAGCCCTTACATTGATACTTATTTACGTAAGTTTCCGGTTCAAGTTCATTTATGCTATCGCTGCAATTCTTGCACTGGTACATGACGTTTCGGTGATGCTCGGTGTCATAGGTACATTCCAGTTGGAGGTAACCACCGCAACGATAGCCGCGGTTTTGACCATAATAGGATACTCGTTGAACGATACAATAGTCATCTTTGACAGGATAAGAGAAAACGTTAATCTCATGAGAGATGAGAAGCTGAGTAATATAATAGATACAAGTATTACCCAGTCCCTCAGCAGAACATTGATAACATCTCTTACAACGTTGCTTGCAGTACTTGCAATCTACATCTTCGGAACCGGATCGATAAAACTCTTTGCCCTGAACCTCATCGTCGGAATAGTTGTTGGTACATACTCTTCGATATTCATTGCCTCCCCCATTGTACTGGAGTGGTACAATGCAGCGGATAGAAGAAAACTGCGGAGGGATACGGAGAAGTACGGCAAGAGGGAGAATCTTGCACCTGCCGGGGGGGGTGAAAGAGAGAAAAAGAAGACCCTGACAGCCGGTAAGGAAACGATTAAGGAAAAGGTCGATTCGGAAAAGGTTTCGAAAAAGGCAACACCTGTTCCTGTTATTCAAGAGAGAAGACCAAAGAAGAAGAAAAAAAAGAAGAAAAAGACAAAGTAAGTGATGCGATTGCTCTGCCTTTCTGATATTCACGGAAAAAGAATTGTAATAGAAGAATTGCTTAAAGAAGCGGGAAGGGTAGATACAATTGTAATCTCGGGTGATATCACCCATGCCGGTAATTACGACAGGGCCAGGGAGATTCTGGAGCCTCTTTTCGATCTTGGCCTGGAGGTAATTGCGATACCCGGTAATATGGATACGGAAAGCGTATCTCAGTATCTGAAGGATATAAGGGCAAACATAGAGGGGCATGGAAAGGTTATCGGCGGAGTTGGTTTTTTTGGTGTTGGAGGGAGTAATCATTCTATTTTCAGGACTCCCAATGAAAAACCGGGAGAAATGCTAAGCAAACTACTTGAAACAGGGTATGGCGAGATTGAATATAGAGAAGTGAAGGTTTTAGTTTCTCATGCACCACCCAGGAATACCAAGCTGGACAGGAGTTTTGCAGGGACTCATGTCGGTTCGGATGAGATAAGAAGATTCCTGGAGACAAAGGAGATTGACCTTTGCATATGCGGCCATATTCACGAGTCGAGCGGGGAAGATACGATAAAAGGTACAAAATGTGTTAATGTCGGACCATACAAGAGCGGATACTATTGCATTATAGATATTGAGTTCGGAAAAGAGGATAGAGAAAAAGAAAAGGAAATTACCATAGAGCGGAGGAGATTATGAACAGGAAAGCATTGGAAGCGATTGCACTTTCAGTGAGAAGTCTGACAGTAGATGCCGTGCAGAAGGCTAATTCGGGACACCCCGGATTACCGATGGGTTGTGCCGAGTTGGGCGCATTGATATATGCGGAGATATTGAAACACAATCCGTCGGATCCCAAATGGGTAAACAGGGACAGATTTGTCCTTTCTGCCGGTCATGGCGTTGTGCTTCAGTATGCTCTTCTCTATATGTCCGGTTACGATCTTTCACTGGAAGACTTAAAGGCCTTCAGGCAGCTTGGTTCTAAAACTCCCGGACATCCCGAGTATGGTGTTACTCCCGGTCTGGAAACGACTACGGGACCTCTCGGCCAGGGTTTCGGAAATGCAGTCGGTATGGCAATTGCCGAAACAGCATTGGCTGAAAGGTTCAACACGGAGAAACAAAAGATAATTGATCATTATACCTATGTGCTGGCTGGTGACGGTGACCTGATGGAAGGAGTCAGTGCGGAAGCCGCGGCCCTTGCAGGCCATCTGGGGCTTGGAAAGCTCATAGTGTTCTACGACTCGAACAGGGTTACCATAGAAGGATCCACGGATATTACCTGGAGCGAAGATGTCCTAAAGAGATTCGAGGCTTACGGGTGGCATGTGTCCTCCGGTGACATGTACGATTTTGAAGGAACTATGAAGCTGGTAGAAGAGGCAAGGAATGAAAAGAACAAGCCTTCCATAATAATGCTAAAATCAATTATAGCAAAGGGTTCACCTCACCTAGAGGGGAATCCTAAGTCACATGGTGCTCCACTGGGAGAAGAAGAAGTGAAAGCGGTAAAAAAGGCTCTGGGTATTCCGGAGGATGCAGATTTCTACGTATCGGAGGATGCACTGTCCTATTTTAGGGAGAAGAGGAGCCAGTGGCAGCGGGAATACGAAAACTGGAAGAAACTTTTCGAAGAATGGAAGCGTGAAAACGGTGAGCTGTACACTCAGTGGAAAGAATATTTTGCGGAAAGAATCAATACGGATTCCATAGAGCTTCCCCGGTTCAATGCCGGTGAAAAGGTAGCAACGAGGGCGGCTAGTGGAAAGGTGCTGAATGCAGTGGCAAAGGCTGTCCCGAATCTGATAGGTGGTTCTGCCGACCTCGGGCCCTCGAACAAGACGAAGCTCGAGGGAATGGGTGACTTCAGTAGGGATGACAGGAAAGGGAGGAACCTTCACTTCGGGGTGCGTGAACACGGCATGGGAGCGATAACAAACGGAATTGCGCTGCATGGAGGTTTCAGGCCCTTCTGTGCCACTTTCCTCGTGTTTTCAGATTACATGCGACCGCCCATAAGGCTTGCAAGCATGATGAAACTGCCGGTAATTTATGTTTTCACACATGATTCTGTCTTTGTCGGTGAAGATGGGCCAACTCACCAGCCGGTTGAACACCTGGCGGCACTTAGGACGATTCCGGGGCTGGTAACACTGCGGCCTGGTGATGCACAGGAAACAGGTGAAGCATGGCTGATGGCACTGGAAAGAACCGATGGCCCTACGGCTCTCGCCCTCTCCAGGCAGGGTCTGCTTGTCTACGAAAAGAGCGACAGTGATTGGAAGAAAAATATTCGAAGAGGCGCATACATCGTGTTCGAGGGCGGCTCCGAGAGTAACGGAGGCTCAGCAGGTAACTCTTCAGGTAACTCCCTAAGTAACTCTCCGGATGGGAGACCGGATGTAGTCGTCATAGCAACCGGTTCAGAGGTTTCTCTTGCAGTCTCTGCAGCTAAGAAGATTTCGGGAAAGAAGATACGTGTGGTATCGATGATATCACCGGAGCTGTTTCTGCAGAATGACCGGGAATACATCGATAATATTTTACCGCCGGGTATCCGAAGAGTAGTAATAGAGGCGGGAATTTCTTTGGGATGGGAGAGATTTACAGAGGGGGAGGATGATATAATCTCTATCGACCGTTTCGGTGAATCAGGGCCCGGGAGTGAAGTTGCAAGACATCTCGGGATTTCTGAAGAGGCATTGATAGAGAAGCTTAAAAAAGCAGATTGATGAAGAAAAAAGATTCGAAAGATGGAAACTACCATAACGGTAAAGCAGACAAGAGCTCAGTCGAAATCGTAGATGATGTTGTAAAGCTTACATTCTTCTCCGACCTCGTCCGTGACATAGCTGCATCCAGAACCATAAACGAGATAATGAATCATGTCATGGACAAAATAGGTACGATTTTCGTTCCGCTGAACTGGTCGCTCCTCTTAAAGAAGAGGAAAACGGGGCAGCTCTACTTCAGAGTTGTTGTGGGGGTGCATGCCGATAAGCTTCGGGGAAAGGTTGTTCCAAAGGGGAAAGGCATTGCAAACTGGATCGCAGAGACCGGCCAGTCCGTTATAGTCGAAGATGTTTCCAAGGACAGCAGATTCAACGATTATTTCGACAGGATTACCGGATTCAAGACCAAGTCGATAATTGGTGTTCCCCTTGCAAACAACGGGAGGGTTTTCGGGGTCATAGAGCTGATAAACAAACTGAACGGTGAATCATTTACTCCCCTGGAACTGAAGATCCTGACAACCATAGCGGATTTCGCCGCAATAGCAATAGGAAAGGTTTACTACTTCAGGGCTCTGAAGAAGATTGCAACGATAGACCCCTTAACAGGAATCTCCAACAGGAGAATATTCGAAAAGATATTCAGCAGAGAAGCTGCCCGTTGCAAGCGTTACGGTGGTCAGCTCTCCATGATAATGATAGATATAAACGACTTCAAAAAGATAAACGATCAATTCGGACACCCTGCCGGCGATAAGGTTCTAAAAAACCTTGCAAGGATTTTAAGGAGAAGCGTAAGGAAGGTCGATACCGTTGCCCGTTACGGTGGTGATGAGTTCGTTGTACTTATGCCCAATACCCCAAGGGAGAAAGCCGAGGTTGTGAGAAAACGTATCGAAGAACACCTGACCAACCTCAACATGATGGGGGAGGAACTACCCTTTCGGATAAGCATGGGTCTCCACTCTGCAAGCGGGGATGCTGTGGATGAACTTATCATAGATGCCGATATGGACCTCTACAGGCAGAAATCGAAAAAAGAGGACGAAAATTACGAAAACCTGGGTGACTATCTGGAAGATTTCATGAACGAGGAAGAGTAGGGGAAGACTAAGGGTCGGTTACCGCGTTTAAAGACTTGTGCCTTAAAGACCTATTCCTAAAAGACTTGTGCCTTAAAGACTTGTTCCTTAAAGATTTATGCCTTTAAGGCTTGTTCCCGTACTGTTGCAGGCCTCAAAACTCCCTGCCGTGCACCTTTAAAAGGTTAAACTTTCCCACATGACTTATGAGCATCACAGCCATGACACCAGCCTCTAGCGGGTCTGATACCACTATGTCCGAAACCCTGTTTATCGACCCGGCCATTTTAAGTGAAATCACCGGTATGCCGTAGTTTTCCTTCAACTCGATAACAGCGTCGCTGATTTCACCTCCCATAAGTGCACCTGCCAGTACCAGTATCGCTGCTCTGTGCAGCCTTCCGACGGCACGGACGGCCCCTGCAATTTCACTCTCTCCCACGATGGCTATGGTATCAACGGATATTCTTTCCCCGCGTATGTTGTGCCTGTCCGCCTCTGCAATTGCACCTGCGGCAACCTGAGCAACCTGAGCTCCGCCGCCCATCACGATAACACGTTTTCCGTAGGTCTTGCTGTAGGTGGGTCTCACCTTGACGTCTCCAAGCGACGGAATTGCCCTAATTCCCTCCAGCAGTTTTTCCCTGTTTACAGTATCTTCCACCTGGACGAGTATGTGCGTCTCTCCGTCGTGCTCTATCCAGGACTGAACATAGGTAAGGTTCCCGTTCAACGAAGAGATGAAGGAGGCAATATCGGCTATCAAACCCTTTCTGTCGGATGCTCGAATCTCGATGGCAAAACCGCCGGTTTCCGATGAAGCGGAATGATTCTTTATCCACAGGTAACGGTTCTTAAGTTTTTCAGGTAGTTTATCACTCATGGCGTCTAACCCTTTTTCGTTTATTTCTCTGAATATTCCTCTGAATATTAATATTCCTGCAGAGCGAGAGGAGAAATTTCACTATATCTTCGCTCCCCGATCGATAGCCAAGTTTTCTTAGGTTTTCCGTATATCTCTCGATTTCACTTCTGTCATCGATGCTCCTTTCTATGAAGCGGGTAAATCCTCCCACGGTCCTTTTGACCCATCCGTATTGATGCTTAACGACCCACTCCTTGGTGGATCTTTCGTTTTCCATGAAGCTCACTATTAAAGGCGGGCGTCCCACTACAATCGATTCCATGATAGAGTTGGGGCCGGCTTTTCCGATTACGAAATCGGAGGCACAGATGTAATCCTCCATGTTGTCAACGAAACCCCTTATCACAAACCTTGTCTTTCCTGAAAACTTATCCGCCCAGCGCTCCAGTTCTCCTTTCAGTTTCGTGTTACGGCCACATATTATGAGCACCTGAAGTGGAAGATTCCTATCCACGATATCTTTCATGTATTTCTTTACGGGTCCCACTCCTTCTGCTCCAAAATTGAGGAGGCATGTAAGCATATTATCCGAAAGGCCAAGCTTTCTGCGAGCCTCCTCCTTGAAACACGATTTCTCCGAGAATTCAGGCCTGATCGGATAGTTGAATATAAGCACTTTCTTGGGATCTGCACCCTTTTCTATCATTTCATCGCGTGCCTTTTTTGAAAAAACTATACTGTAGTCAAGTTTTCCCGCTACCCATATGGAGTGGCTTTGAAAGGGCTCGGGGTTGATACCTATGCTAAGGAATCTCTTCTTCTTCCAGTGGGCGAGCCGCTCCAAGTAATGATGAGGTGTGAAGTAAGTTGACATAACGATATCGGGCTTTTCTCTCTCCAGGTACCTCTTGAGCCTTGGTATCAGGACAACTCCGAAGAATGCATCTATGCTCCGGGTGAGAATCGGATTGTCTGCTGTACCGAAGAATGCGCTGATGATTGGCGGATACCTTAATGCTATGCGAATCCAGAAGTTCCTGTAGAGAGAGTACAGTATCTTCGATTTTACAGCCTCTCCGAAATCTACTATATCCACCTTAGCAGGGAGGGGATCCTTCACTTTTTCACCTGCCACTAGCCTTTCGAACTGTTTTTTCAGGGCAAGGGCAGGAGCCTTGTGCCCACCACCGACATCTACGGTAAAAATGATGATTTTCTTCTCTCTTTCGATTTTGACTCCTCTCCTGAAGCAAGAAATTCCAGAGGAATGGTAAAACCTTGGATTGAATTTGTCAATGAAATTGGCGCACTATCACTTGCTAAGATATTTGATTCCGAGTTATCCTCTTTACCATGTCAGACATCGATAAAAAGGAGAAAAAACTCTTCGGAACCTTTTCCGGCGTGTTTGTTCCCTCATTCGAGGCGATACTGGGCGCCGTACTCTTTCTTATCCTGCCCATGCTGACCGGTGTAATGGGCCTGGGAAAGATGGCTATGATTATCCTCTTGTCCAACACGGTTACACTTGCCACGGCTTTCTCTATTTCGGACTGTGCTACCAATATCGAGAGGATAGGTGCTGGTGGCATGTATGCAGTGGCAAGACGTTCCCTCGGCCGGGCTTTCGGTGGTTCGATAGGAATACAGCTCTTCCTTGCCCAATCTGCCTCCATTGGTTTCTATGCGATAGGTTTTGCAGAACCTCTTCAGAACATCCTTATTAAGCTTCCGGTGGTCAGCAGGTATCTCTCATCCTTCGATGTACTTACACAGAAACAGTTCATTGCAACGATAATAGCCCTGATAGCCTTCATCTCTGCAATAATAGGGGCGAATTTCGTCTCCAAGATACAGATGGTGATATTTGCCGTGCTGATAATCTCGGTAGGTTCCATATTGATAACCCCCCTTCTCGGAGAACCGCCCGGGGGAAGCGCTACGAGGATTTTTACAGGAAGTATCAATTTGGAAGGTATTACCGGATTCATGGGCTTCTGGGCTGCATTTGCCGCATTCTTTCCCGCTGTCACGGGAATAGATGCGGGTGTTGGAATGAGTGGTAACCTTAAAGATCCGCGCAGCTCGCTTTCCAGGGGAACATTCATCTCTATCGGTGTTACCTTTGTCGTATATCTGGCGGTAGCCTTCGTATTCTCACTGATAAATCCCGAGCTGTTGAAGACAAGGCCGGACGGGGTTGTTCCCTCTGTTGTGGATATATTTTCTTCCTACCCGATTATTCCCGTTCTCCTTCTTACCGGTATTCTCGTTGCAACAGGTTCTTCTGCTCTTGCATATTTCCTTACCGCACCGAGAACGGCACAGGCACTGGCGCAGGACAAGATTCTGCCGAAGCAGCTCTACTTTCTGGCAAAGGACATGAAGAGAGGGGGAAAGGAACCGCGCCTTGCTACGATAGCTGCCCTCCTGGTGATTCTGCCCGTGATATGGTCGGGCAACGTCACCCAGGCTTCCACCGTGGTAGGTATCAGTTTTCTCATCGTCTACGGATGGGTCAATTTTGCCGCCTTCCTCGAGAGGATAAGCGGAAATCCGAGTTTCAGGCCCACCTCTCACGGACACTGGGCCATTTCCCTGTACGGATTTATCGTATGTATGGGAATAATTGCCCTCTTCAATATCTGGGTAGGTCTGGGGGTCATAGTTTCCCAGTCCCTGATCTTTTATCTCCTCCTGCGGTACAAGTCGCAGAACAAGCTCGAAGGAGTCTGGTGGGGGGTGATCTTTACCGCTCTGACAAAGGTGCTCGACAGGATGAAGAGAATTGCTCAGGGAAGCAAGAACTGGAGGCCTATTGTTGCCGTTTTCAGTTTTTTCGACAAACCGGAAGAAACTTTTTCGACTGTGAGGATGGGTGAGAGAATTGCCCATTATCAGGGCCTTACCATGTACAATATAATAAAGCCGGAAAAGGTCGAAGATACCGATGTAAAGTACCCCGAAGAGGCAAAGATTATCGAGGTGAGGGACGAAGATTACGACGATGTCATACTGTCCATCCTTCAAGCAGCACTGCCGGGAGGATTGCATATAAATACCGCTCTTTTTCCCATAGATTCGAGATTGAATTACATAGAGTTGATTGAAAGGATGATACGTGCCGAGATAAATATTCTTCTCTACATGCATGGTATTCCCAAGGCAGAGAGTGACGGGAGAATCGATGTCTGGTGGAAGGGCGAGGAGAACGGAAACCTAATGGCCCTGTTAGCGTACATAATAAACCGGACAGATATTCGTGAGGGAAAGGGAGAGAAGAAAATACGACTTATAAGAAAATTGAATAATAACGAGGATTTGCATGCTGCCAGGGCAGAGATGGAGAACCTCTTGGTGCGTGCACGATTGACAGGCGAGGTGCTTATACTTCAAAATGATGAGAAACCGATAAACGAGAATATAAGGGACTACTCCAGGGATTCGATTTTGATACTAATGGGCATTCCGGGAGAGAAGAAGGAGGGAATTGCAAAGCTCTTTTCACTGGATAGGATATTCTTCACCAGGGAAATAGAGAGATTTACCGGATTACCTCCCGTTTTGTTCGTAAAGGCATCGAAGATAATAGACCTATTCGAGGAATAGTTATGCAAGATGAAGAGATAAAACAGTTCATAGAGGAAAAGGAAAGAATAAGAAAACTGGTGGGAAGGATAGGCGGCAAACCCACAAGGGGAGAAAAGACGATAAATATCCTCTTTATAATTTTCGTCATTGCCGCCTTTATCCTCGCACTGATATACGAAGGCTTTCCCCGCCTTATCTCCATAGAGGTTGGAATCTTTCTCGTTTCATTGAAGATAGCCTATTTTCTAAATAACGAGGCAAAGGTGAATCACTTCGAGTTCTGGGTTTTGTCCTCTCTGGAGTGGAGGATGAACGATGTGGTCAAGAGGCTGGATAACCTGGAAAAGATGATAAAAGCACTCGATGCGGGCAAATCCGGCGAAGCAGATGGCATAGAGAGAAAGGTTGAATCCAATGTGGAGGAGAGCAGGTAATGTCGAAAGTCGTTCTAGTAAGATGCTCATCTTATGACAGAACCGAAGTTTTCGAGGCTCTTTCCAGGGGATTTGAACTTTTCGGAGATATGGAGCTTTCCCTTCCTGATGATGGTGATATCCTTCTGAAACCGAACCTTCTGGCACCGGATCCGCCTGAAAAGGGTTCTACCACTCACCCCGTGCTTTTTCATGCAGTTGGAAGGTACCTCAAAGAGCGGGGATATAAAAGACTGTCCTACGGTGATTCCCCCGTGGTGGGAACGGGACTTCTAGTTGCAAAGAAGAACGGAATACAGAGAGAGGCCCTTGAACTCGGTATAGATTATACGGAGCTTGGCGAAGGGAGAGAGGTGCACGTTGAGGGTGCAAGGCAGAACCCCCGCTTTACCGTTGCAAACCAGGTACTCGATGCCAGTGCTCTCGTCAACCTTCCCAAACTTAAAACCCATGGCCTTACGAGGATTACCGGCGCACTTAAGAATGTCTTTGGTACGATACCGGGTCTGTTGAAGCCTGAACTTCATGTGAAACTGAAGGACCCCGTCCTGTTTGCCCGCATGATTATAGATTTGAATATGGTGGTAAAGAGTAACCTCGTGGTGATGGATGCGATAGAATCGATGGAGGGTAACGGGCCAAGAAACGGCCGCATAGTGAAGACGGGATTTATTCTGATTTCAGACGACCCGGTGGCAGCGGATGCCGTAGGTGCCAGGGTTATGGGTGTGGAACCCTACAGCATTCCGTTGCTCAAGGAAGCAGAGGAAGCAGGCCTCGGCACAGTTTCCGATGAGAAAATAGAGCTCATCGGTGATCCAATCGATGAGTTCAAGGTAAAGGTATTCGAGCTTTCACCCGATTCAAGACAGAGCTGGGAGTTCTCTCCCCTTGCAGGGTGGATAAGGAATGCCATAATACCCCGGCCTGTGATAGATGCCGGGATGTGCACGAAATGTGGAATCTGTGTGACAGCCTGTCCCGTAAAACCCAAGGCCCTTGTTCAGGAGAAAAATAACGACGGGAAAAAGGGTGTGCCCGTTTTCGATTACAATCTTTGTATAAGGTGTTACTGTTGCCAGGAGAGTTGCCCCGAAGGTGCCATCTCGATAATGGTTCCCCTTACGGGGAGGTTTCTCTATGGCTTCAAGGCAAGGCTGAAATAGACTTAAGCAGGAAGATTATGGGAATCATTCCTCAGAATATATTTGTAAATATAGCCGTTGCTCTTGCCAGTTTTTACGTGCTAACAAAGAGTGCGGATTATCTGGTAGATGGCTCTGTAGGTATTGCATACAAGCTCCGCGTGCCAACTATCATTATAGGAATAGTCCTTGTAAGTCTTGCTACCACTTCACCGGAGTTCACCGTATCGGTACTATCCTCATTCAGGGGAAAACCGGAGATAGCCCTGGGCAATGCCCTTGGTTCGGTGATTGCCGACAACCTCCTTGCACTTGCCCTGGGAGCTGTAGTTGCCCCTGTTGCGATAAAAGTGCATTCAGGAGTTTTGAAGACAGCGGGCATCTTCCTTGTAGGAGCATCCGTGCTTGCCTTCCTCATGAGCATTAATGGGACCATATCCCGAATAGAGGGGGGAATTCTTCTTCTTCTGATGGCCGGTTATCTTGGCCTCGTAGTCGTAACTGAAAAGAGAAGAAAAAAGGCCGCGCTCATCTTGAAAAGTGAAGAGGATGTGGAAGAAGAGGTAAAGGAGCATGTCAAGCCCGGTTCTCTGGGAATGCAGTTCTTGAGGTTCTTTGCGGGAGTAGCCGGTGTAATAATTGCCAGTGAATTTTTAATTGATTCTGCCGTATTCATTGCCCGTTATGCAGGTATTTCAGAGGCGATAATCGGTCTAACCATGATTGCGATAGGCACCTCACTTCCCGAGATAGTCACCTGCATAGTTTCTGCAAAGAAGGGCTACGGAGACATTGCCGTAGGGGACATCATAGGTGCCGATATCATGAACATACTGTGGATAGTGGGAACGGCATCTGTTGTTAAGCCGATTACCGTGGAGAAAAAGATAATATACTTTGCCTTTCCCTGGTCGATACTGGCCATTCTGGTGATGCTCCTCTTCATGAGAATGGGCTACAAGCTGGAGAAGTGGAAGGGAGTGGTTTTTCTTGCCCTCTATGGAGTTTACATAGCACTTGCGATTCATCTGTTCTATTTTCCTGCCTGATTGACAACCGATTGATGCCGGTTGACAAATACCTGTGAAAAAACTTGACGGCTGTCAAATTGACTTATTATCTTATGAACAAAAGAAAAACAGAGAGGAACAGGTAACGATGTCTTCCGGTAATGGTAATGGAAAAGAGGGGAAATTGTTAAATTCTCTCTACTCAAAAGAAAGCGAAGAAAATGCCAGAGAAAAAGACATCAAGAGGAATGATATGAAAGAGACTGGAAAGGAAAAAACGGAGAGAAATACTGAATCCAAAGGTACGACTCACAGAAAGAAAGAAAGCCATGAGCACAGGAAGCTCAAGGAGGAAATAGAAAAACTGAAAGAAGAAAATGCATCATTAAAGGATCAGCTACTGCGGAAGCAGGCTGATTTCGAGAATTTCAGGAAGAGGATGTTCAGAGAGAGGGAGGAGGCAATAAAGTACGCCAACTCCAAGTTGCTTCTTGATCTTACGGCTGTAATAGATGACTTCGAGAGGGCAATACAGTCAGCCGAAACATCGAGGGATTTCGATTCTTTCTTGAAAGGAGTGAGCCTCATAGAGAAGCAGATGACGAATATGCTTGAAAAGAGGTGGGGTCTTAAAAGGTTTACCTCGCTGGGTGAAACCTTCGATCCCGAAAAACACGAGGCAATAGCAACGGAAGAATCGGAGGATTACGAACAACCTGTTGTGCTGGAGGACTACCAGAAGGGTTACCTTCTCCATGACAGGTTGCTGAGACCTGCAAAGGTAAAAGTGGCAAAACCTGTTGCCGTAATAGATAATACTGCTCCCGGTGAGGGTGGCAGAGAAGAAAGAGAAGATAATGAGGAAAATAAAGATAAGAATAATTGAAGGAGAAAAAAATGGGCAAGATAATTGGAATCGATTTAGGAACGACTAACTCGTGCGTTGCTGTGATGGAAGGAGGTGAACCTGTCGTTATTCAGAATTCGGAGGGACAGAGAACTACTCCTTCAATAGTGGCTTTTACGAACAAGGGTGAGAGGCTCGTAGGACAGCCCGCCAAAAACCAGATGATAACGAACCCGGAGAATACTATCTATTCGATAAAGCGTTTCATGGGAAGAAGATTCAATGAGGTAGCAGAAGAAATAAGAATGGTACCTTACAAGGTGGTAGATGCAGGTAATGATGTCCGGGTAGAAGTAATGGGAAAACAGTATTCGCCTCCTGAAATATCTGCTGCAATACTCCAGAAGATGAAAAAGACAGCCGAGGATTACCTGGGAGAGACGGTTACCGATGCGGTTATCACTGTTCCGGCATATTTCAACGATGCTCAGAGGCAGGCTACAAAGGATGCCGGAAGGATCGCCGGGCTCAATGTGAAGAGGATAGTTAATGAACCAACGGCAGCAGCCCTTGCATACGGACTTGGGAAGAACGGCAAGGATGAAAAGATTGCAGTGTATGACCTCGGCGGAGGCACATTCGATATTTCAATTCTCGAGCTCGGTGACGGCGTGTTCGAGGTAAAATCAACCAATGGTGATACCCATCTCGGAGGAGACAACTTCGACCAGAGGATAATAGACTGGCTCGTGGAGAGTTTCAAGAAGGATTACGGAATTGATCTCTCCAAGGACAGGATGGCGCTCCAGAGGCTTAAGGAAGCTGCGGAGAAGGCGAAGATCGAGCTTTCCAGCACCCAGTCCACGGACATCAATCTCCCCTTCATAACAGCCGACGCATCGGGGCCCAAGCATCTAAACTACTCTCTTACAAGGGCTAAATTCGAGCAGATGATAAGCGACCTTCTCGAAAAGACGAAACAGCCCTGTTACCAGGCCCTGGAGGATGCAAAGCTGAAGGCTGCTGACATCGACCAGGTGATTCTCGTAGGAGGTTCTACTAGGATTCCCGCAGTACAGCAGCTTGTCAAAGAGATATTCGGAAGGGAGCCGAGCAAAGGGGTCAATCCCGATGAAGTGGTTGCAATGGGAGCCGCAATTCAGGGAGGAATCCTTGGCGGCGATGTAAAGGATGTTCTCTTGCTCGATGTCACGCCGCTTTCTCTCGGTATAGAGACACTTGGTGGCGTTTTTACCAAGTTGATAGAGAGAAATACGACGATTCCAACGAGGAAAAGTCAGATATTCTCTACGGCTGCGGACAACCAGACTGCGGTCTCCATTCATGTGCTCCAGGGGGAGAGGGAGCTTGCCAGCCAGAACAGGACTCTGGGAAGGTTCGACCTCGTGGGGATACCTCCCGCACCGAGGGGAGTGCCCCAGATAGAGGTTACCTTCGATATCGATGCAAATGGTATAGTGCATGTATCTGCAAAGGACCTTGGTACCGGAAAAGAGCAGAAGATAAGGATAGAATCATCCTCCGGTTTGACGGAAGAAGAGATTCAGAAAATGATAAAGGATGCCGAACTCCATGCAGAGGAAGACAGGAAAGAAAAGGAGAGGGTAGAGGCAAGGAACGAGGCCGACAACCTGATATACTCTACCGAAAAATCGCTTAAGGAGTTCGGAAACAAGATAAGCGAGGCCGAAAGGAAACAGATTCAGGATGCGATAGAGGAACTTCGCAAAGTACTGGATTCGAAGGATACGGCACTCATCCGGGAGAAGATGGAGGCTTTGAAACAGGCTTCCTTCAAGCTGGCAGAAGAAGTCTACAAGAATGCAGGTGCCCAGGCCGGAGGGGCAGGTGGTGCCGGAGCTGCTGGCGCAGCCGGTTCGGCGGGAGCCGGAGCAGGGGCTGCAGGAGGAGCCGGTGCAGGGAATTCATCCGGTGACGGTTCCGGAGGAAGCGGAAAGGCTTCCGGAAATGTAGAGGATGTCGACTACGAGGTAGTTGACGACGACGACACAAAAAAGTAAACATAGGTAACATACCACATCAAAAATAAGCAGGTGCATCATTGGCTAAGAGAGATTATTACGAAGTCCTTGGAGTCCCCAAGGGGGCTTCCAAGGACGAGATTAAAAAGGCATATAGAAAACTTGCAATAAAGTATCATCCCGACAAGAATCCTGGTGACAAAGAAGCCGAAGAGAAGTTCAAAGAGGCGACGGAAGCTTACGAGGTGCTTGCCGATGACAAGAAGCGGCAGGCATACGACCAGTTCGGTTTTGCCGGTGTAGAGGGGATGGGCGGCGGAAGTTACCAGGACTACACAAATATATTCAGAGACTTCGAGGATATTTTCGGGGATTTCAGCGGATTCTTCGATTCCTTCTTCGGCGGAGGAAGGAGAAGGCGTTCCTCGTATACTCGAAGTTCAGCACAGCGTGGTTCCGATTTAAGGTACGATCTCGAGATTCCCTTTCTCGATGCGGTTTTCGGTACTCAGGTAGAGATATCCTTCACCCGTAACGAGGCATGCCCGGCATGTCACGGGACCGGCACGGAATCGGGAAGCGGAAGAAAGATTTGTCCCACCTGTGGTGGAAGCGGCCAGGTAAGGAGGAGCTCCGGTTTCTTCTCCATAGCTACAACCTGTCCTACCTGTAACGGCGAGGGAGAAATAATAGAAAATCCCTGCAAGGTATGCGGCGGCACTGGCCTCGTAAGGAAGAAGAAAAAACTAAAGGTAAAGATTCCTGCGGGAATCGAGAACGGAAAGAGGATAAGTATCCCCGGCCAGGGTGACAGCGGTGTAAACGGCGGGCCTCCGGGAGACCTGTATGTTTACATACATGTTCTGCCACACGACTATTTCGAGCGTGACGGGTACGATGTTTACTGTGCAATACCTGTTTCGATAACTCAGGCTGCCCTGGGATCAGAGATTCTCGTTCCCACGCTCGAGGGAAAGAGGGCACGCGTAAAGATTCCTCCCGGGACACAGACGGGAAAGATGCTCAGGCTAAAGAATGAGGGGATTCCCCATCTTCATAATAGTCACAGGCGCGGAGATATGTACATAAAATTGATAGTACAGGTACCAACGAAACTTTCTTCCCGCGCAAAAGAACTACTAAAAGAATTGGCCAGTGTGAATGGCGAGAATCATTCTCCCAATCCCATAAAGTTGTCCGATTTGAGGTAAAGAAAGAAACAATAAAATCTTCAACTCTCTTCAAAATATTGAAATAATATATTAAAATATCTATGTGATTGTTGATATTTTTAACACGCTTGCACTGTTGGCCATTACACTGGTAATCTTGCGGTTTTTCGGAAGCGTTTCCAGGAAGGAGCATCTGTGGTTTGGGGTCCTACTGCTTGCCTTCTTTTTCCGGATTCTCTTTGAAAATTCATATCCCCTGCGTTTTTCCTTTTCCATCGTCTTTGTCTGGGCAGGGGGCTGCTACATCTCGTTCATACTCGGCGCAAAAAGAACATGGTTATGGCATCTTTCCACCTTGGGAGTTTTCATAACGATATTGATATTCTCCGCACTGGGCTATCATCTTAAACCTGCATTCAATGTTTTTTACATTGCCGCTTTTGGCATGCTATCCGCTTATCCTATATGGCTGATCTTTCTGTATTTCAGACAGACACAGGACTATCTCTTTATGTATTTCTTTATTGTCTCCATTGTCTGGCTGCTATCATCCTTCTACGAACTCATTATAAGCCTGTACGGTATACCGGACTATCAGCTCCTCTACTGGACTTCAATTCTCTTTATAGGTGGTATTCTGTACCTTCTTATTGAGGGAGGCTACCTTAAAGGCGAGAGTATGAACGGTTACTCGGCAAAGATAGACATGAAAAACCGCCTGGTGAGCAGTGCCTACTCGCAGCTCGTGCAGACGGAAAATACTTTGCGGCTTCAGGACAGGCTGGCTGCCATGGGTTTGCTTGCATCGGGTTCCTTGCACGAAATTAAAAACCTGTTGAATACAATCGGGAACTCGGCACAGTTTGGGAGGAGGGAGAAGAGCGTTAAAAGCAAGGACAGGGCACTGGAACTTATTGCGGAACATGTAAAGCTCGGAAATGAAACTGTTTCTCACTTGCTGGAAAAGATTGTTTTCGAGGGAAGGGAAGAGCCGAAGATGGTAAAGCCAAGGGAGGACTTGAAGCTTCTTTACAGGATGCTCAGGGTAACCTATCGGGTCCATGACATAAGGGTTATCATGGATTTTCCGTCAGACTTTACTATCTATGTCAGGCGGGGTGAGCTCGAGCAGGTACTGTTGAACATGGTACGAAATGCCGTGGAATCTTTTGAAAGAAATGGAATAGTGGAGGAAAAAATCATACGTATATCCGGGCATGTCGGTGAGGGAACGGCAATTATCGATGTCGAGGACAATGCGGGAGGAATACCGGAGGATCTCGTTCCGAGGATTTTCGAGCCGGCATTCAGTACCTCGGAAGGCTCCGGAAGTAGAGGCCTTGGCCTCTTTCTTTCGAGAACGCTGGTAGAGAGAAACGGGGGGAGTATTGAATATATCCCCGGGGATAACGGAAGTTGCTTCAGGCTGGTTTTCCTTGAACGATGAAGCCATTTTATATGAGTTTTTCCCAAAAAAAAGCAAGAAATATTTGAAAAATTTGTGCAGGGCTATATAATTTATTTTGTACAAATACTTTTATCGGAATAGAATAATACATGTAAGGAGGAAAATTATGAAGAAACTGACGATCCTGATAGTTATAGCTATCATGATCACCTTTGTTGCTCCTGCTTTCGCAGCAGACCAGTGGGAGCTGGGGTTGTCAATAACACCTCTTCCCGGTGCACCGGAAGGAGATGACAATGTAACCCCAGGTTTCCACTTTGCTTACAACTGGTGGTACATTGCCTATGCAACATGGGACTCTATTGTGCTGCCACCATGGGTGATACAGGACTGGACAGGCTATCTAAGGCCAGGTTTTCTAAACCTGTTCGACTTGGGTGCCAGGATTACCATTGGACCGTTCCTGGGTTATGCGGAGATGGGTATAAATTACCTTTACCTGTACAAGCAGTTTGAACAGGAATTGGATATTCCCAAGGCCGGTGCCAATATAAGAGTAGGTGCCGGAGTAAAGATGGGCTGGTGGGGTGCCAATGTTTCGCTTACATCGGTATTTCCCTCTTTTGCCGATGTAAAGAAGGTAATTGGAGGCCTCTTTCACGAAAAGACGAGAAGCCTCGCTTTCGATGCCTTCATGAAGCAGGCGGTCCCGTCGATAAACCTGGTAATGTATTTCTAAGGGGAGGTGATGAAGATGAAGAAAAGATATTTTATTACTATAGGTTTGGTTCTTGTTTTCTCCGCTCTCCTGGTACTATCGGGTTGTGATGCGATACTCGAGGCAATGTTCCCCGAGTTTGGAGATAAACAGACAGGAGGCAACGAGGTATGGATAGAGGTGGATATAGACCCTCAGCTTGCAGACTGGAGTGGGGAAGTCTGGGGTAAAATCGAAAGTGCAAATCTGGGGCCAGGAGATCCGGATTATTATATGTATACTTTGAGCGCACCGATAGACTACCAGTATGATCCTCAGGGTAACCCCGTACCGAAGGCGTACCTGGACTTTTGGGGAGTCCCGGGGAGCCAGGACAGGCCAAGACAGTACAAGGTTGTTGTCTGGATAGATCAGAACGGAAACCAGTGGCCAGACTGGGATGAGCCCCAGGCGCCTGCAACATGGAATAATTTCGATGAAAACGATCCAAACAACACATGGATGGACGATACATTCTATTTTCCAAACGAGCATGACTGGAATACAATTGGCGGTTATGCGTATCTCGGCGCAAAGGCCATGAACCTGAACTTCAATATAAAAGGCGGATTCTTTGCTATTGAAGCTGGTACACCGGGCCAGATATCTACATACTGGTTTCAGACAGAGGATCCGGATCGTCGGGTATCGCATGTGTATTACGAGATCGATGATATGACCGGGGGTTATTGGAGTGCCCAGGATATAAACGTAGACCCACCATCATCTTCTTTCAGCATGGACGTTGATTACAGTAACCTTCCTGCGGGAGATTACTGGTTGTATGTAAATGTAGATTTTGAAGATGGCAGTTTCTCGGGAAGGAGATACCTTGTCAGGTCAGGTACGGAAGCAGTTGAGGGAATCTACTATGACTTAACAATCGATGTAAACCAGCTGACTACGGGACCTACGGGTATTCCGGCAAATACGGATAAGCTTTTCTGGGTTGAAATATGGCCCAATGACTTAAGCGGATGGGTGAGCCAAGATTCTCAGACCATGTTTGTGGATGATACCGGATATGTCACAATAACCGGCTTAAACGGCAATTGGCCATCACTGCAATCACTCTACTACCACAGCTATTTAGGCAGCGGTCAGGACTGGGTGAGGATAGTTATCGATATGAATGACACCGGTAGTATCGACCCCGGTGACATGGAAGCATGGATGCCTATAAGCCTGATGTCAGGTGATACAGAATCTGTTATCGGAATCGATTCCTGGGATTTCTACCCGATATTCTAGGAATTCATGCAACGAAGCATGATAACAGAGGCGCTCGGACTTATGCCCGGGCGCCTCTTTTTTATCTTCCGTGTTTTAAGTTGAAAAAGAAGGCCGCTTGGAATAGAATGATGCCAGAAGGAAGAGAAGGAGGCGGTTCGTGGAAAAGCTTTTCACCGTTCTGGCAATAAACCCCGGTTCAACTTCGACAAAGCTTGCAATCTACTCGGAAAGCGGAGAAATCTGGCGGAAGTCCATATCCCACGATACGACACTTCTCTCCCGTTACAGGGAGGTAGCAGACCAGCTCGAGTTCCGTAAGAGGGCGGTACTGGAAAGCATAGAAGAGGTGGAAGGCTTTTCCTTGAAGGACCTGAAAGCTGTGGTAGCAAGGGGCGGGCTTTTAAGGCCGCTTAAGGGCGGTGTTTACAGGGTAAACGAGTACATGAAGAACGATCTCCGTACGGCACGTTACGGAAGCCATGCTTCCAACTTAGGAGCATTGATCGCCGATGAAATTGCAAAGACAGTCGGTGTCGAGGCTTTCATTGTAGACCCCGTGGTAGTGGATGAACTTAGTCCCCTCGCCAGGTATTCGGGAATACCAGAGATCCCGAGAAAGTCGATATTTCACGCCTTAAACCAGAAGGCGAGTGCCAAGAAGGCTGCAAGGGAACTGGGAAAGAGCTATGGCGAATGCAACCTGATAGTTGCTCACATGGGGGGAGGGACATCGATAGGCATACATCACAACGGAAGGGTTGTCGATGTCAACAATGCACTGGATGGTGACGGTCCCTTCTCCATAGAGAGGGCAGGAACTGTTCCTGCCGGCGACTGGATGCGATACGTTCTATCACACTCGCACGATGCCGCTGCACTTCAGAAGAAGCTAACCGGAAGGGGCGGGGTCGTTGCCTACCTTGGTACCAATGATGCACAGAGAATCGAAGCTGCGATAGCTGCCTACAGAAGAGGCGAAGAGGCAAACAACTCCGATGGCCTCGACGGAAAGAGATGCCTCGAGGTAATGCAGGCTCTCTGTTATCAGATTTCGAGGGAAATAGCATCCCTTGCGGCTGTTGTGAATGGTAAGGTGGATGCCGTTGTATTGACGGGCGGTCTTGCAAGGTCTGATTTCGTGGTATCAGAGATAAAGAATCGGGTCTCTTTTCTCGGAAGGGTTATAGTTTATCCGGGAGAGAATGAACTTCAGGCCCTCTCCGAGGGTGTTATTGAGGCCCTCAAGGGAAACGAGGAAATCCAGGAGTACTGCCCTTCATAGGTAAAGGGATACACAGATACGCAGGCAGAGAGGAAGTTAAAATGGAAAATGTGATTTACAAGAGAAAAATCCATGTGGTAAACAAGAAGCTGCAGTACAGGCTTATAGCATTTGTGCTGTTCATGATTCTCTTCTCGCTCGTCGTTTTTACGGGAGGTCTGCTGTTGTATTACTGGGTTGAGTACATGTACGGCGACAACCTCTTTAAAGAGGTTATAACGATTCACAAACAGGTAACAGAGGTGAGGGTTGTAGAGGAAAACGGAGTTAAAAAGACAGTTCGGGTAACCACCACGAGGGATATCCCGGGAGTGAACAGGTTGGAGATAATACTACCCCCCTTACTGATAAACAACCTCGTGATAATGGTTCTCCTTGCAATTTTCGGAATTTACTATACAAACAGGATAGCCGGTCCTGTTTACAGAATGGAAAAGGATATTGAAAAGATGTTGAGAGGCGAGAGGGGTGTAAGGGTACGTTTGAGAAAGGGAGATCATTTTACAAGCCTTTCAGAAAAACTCAATATACTTCTCGATGAGTTTGAAAAAACAAAAAATGGGTGAGATTTTTATAGATTTTTTGGCATAACCTGTCGATTTTTTATCTATGAAGAGCATAATTTTTTTCATCGCAATAATCATTATAATAATCCTTGCCGTGCCTGCATTTGCAGAGAGTCCTGCAATCTATACTGCCGATTCCAATGCCGACGGCAAGCCTGACCAGTGGTATGACATGGAAAACAACGAGATAAGGCACATGGAAATGGACAGGAATTTCGACGGAAAGGTCGATTACCTTGCAGACTACAGCAAGGATGGGAAGTTGAAGCGCGAGGAGATGGACTACAACTACGACGGTAGGATGGATGATTTCTATTTCTACGACGATGAGGGGGTTCTTGTCCGGGAGGAAATAGATTCCAATTTCGACGGAAAGACTGATATATGGATATACCTCTACAAGGGAATCTACATAAAAAAATACGAAAAGGATACGGACTTCGACGGTAAGCCAGATGTTATAAAGGATTACGAGAAGTAGGTAATTCTGATTTGAACATATACGGTTACCATTCGATAGAGGAACGCCTTAAGCTTGGAAGGATTTCAGGGATACTCAAAATTTCAAGGGAGAATTCAAGGATACACCGTCTAATCGGGCTTGCCAGGAGAATCGAGCTACCGGTGGAAAGGGTATCAGAAAATGAGTTGACAAGGCTTGCCGGGGGTGAAAACCACAGGGGGGCTCTTCTGGTTCTCTTCGAGGATAGAGGGACAGTCAAGGGAAAAACCAAGTATCGATCTTTGAAGGAGAAGCTCAAGGAGATTGAAAGTGACAATTCCCTGGTAATCCTCCTCGATGGCATAACTGATCCTCAGAACCTCGGCTCCATTCTCCGCAGCGCGGATCAGTTTGCAGTGGATATGGTAATCCTCCCCTCCAGGAGAAGTGCGGAGGATGGCCCAACGGTATCGAAGGTCTCATCCGGTGCAGACAGTTACGTGGATATGGTAGTTGCGGTAAACCTGAATCGTGCCATGGAGGAACTGAAAAGTGAAGGATACTGGGTCTATGGTGCAGACATGGATGGCAAGCCGATTGACAGGGTCGATTTACGTGGCAGGGTTGCAATTGTCATGGGAAGCGAGGGAAGGGGACTTCACAGGCTGGTACGGGAGAGGTGTGATGAAATAGTTGCCATTCCTGCAAGGGGACACGTGGATTCCTTTAATGTGGGAGTTGCAGCAGGGATAATCATGTACGAGGTAAGAAGGCAACAGGGCTTTGAAATGTAGGTGCCCGTAGGGATGGCTGTAAGGATGATTTTAACTGTCCGCTTGCTCGGTCAACACTCAAGCCTCTTTCATTTTAAGGATTCTTTCTGCAAGCAAAACGGCATTCAAGAGGCCCTGTTTCCCTATTCCCATGGTGGCAACAGGAACGCCCTTCGGAAGCTGGCTTATGGAGAGAAGCGCATCTATCCCCGATAGCTCACCTGCAACCAGGGGAACCCCGATTACCGGTAACCTGGTTTTGGCGGCAACTATTCCCGGGAGAGCAGCAGAGAGGCCGGCAGCAGCTATTACCAACCTGAAATCACCTTCTCTCGATTCAAGGAAACTTAAGAGGTCATCGAGGTTCCTGTGGGCAGAGAAAACATGAAGCTCGTAACTCAATTTCCTCTCCTCCAGGAGTTCAAGAGCCGGAAGCACCCTCTCTCTGTCCGAATTCGAGCCTATAAGAAAAAGAAGGTCAGTCATTTCCTTGATCCATCTCCTTGATCAAATTCTTTAATCGACAAAAAATTTCTTTCCTATGTCTCTTCTGTACCAGGCACCCTGGAATTTCACCTCTTCTACTGCCTGGTAGGCCGTAGCTGCGGCAGTAATAGTGTCCCTTCCAAGCCCGACCACGGTAAAACACCTCCCACCGCCTGTGAGTATCCTTCCGCTCTCGTCCCTCACCGTTGAGGAGTGGAAGACAAGGACCTCTTCCCCTCCGGTCCGAGGGCACCTTGGCAAAGATTCCACCTCTATTCCCTTTCTGTAACTACCCGGATACCCATCGGCAGCTACAACGACTCCCAGTGCCGAACTGTCCTTTACCTTCACCGTAATCGTATCGAGGTTTCCATTTATAATGGCATCGGACAGGTTCCCAATGTCATTCTCTATCAGAGGAAGCAGTACCTGGGTCTCCGGGTCACCAAGCCTAACGTTGAACTCGAGTACCTTCGGTCCATCCTCCGTTATCATGAGGCCAAAGTAGAGAATACCGGTATATGTAATGCCTTCCTCTTCCAGGGCCCGGAAAACCGGTTTCACGATTCTGTCTGTTATGTTCTTCCTGAGCTTCGTATCCACCCAGGGCACGGGACAAATGGAACCCATTCCTCCCGTATTCGGCCCCTTATCGCCATCATGGGCCTTCTTGAAATCGGAACATGGTGGGAGAATAGATTGATGCTTGCCGTCGGAGAGAACAAAAATCGAAACCTCGAAGCCTTCGAGGTACTCCTCCACAATCAGCCTGTCATCCGAAAGGATGTTAAGCCCGAAGTCGATTGCCTCTCTCCTGCTGTCTGTAACCAAAACGCCCTTTCCCCCGGCAAGCCCACTCTTCTTTATCACGAAGACTTCCTTGCCGTCGTTTTCTTCGATATATCCCTTGAATTCTTCGGGATCATCGAATTCGACTGACAAGGCGGTAGGGATACCGTGTCTGTGAAGAAAGTCCTTTGCATAGGCCTTGCTCGATTCGAGCATTGCAGCCCGTTTTTTCGGCCCGATCACCGGAATTCCTGCATTCTCGAGGAAGTCTGCGATTCCTTTAGCAAGCGGAGTCTCGGGGCCAACGAAGACGGTGTTTATCCTGTTTTTCCTGCATGCATCTAGAATCCCGTCAAAGTCATCCGTTGAAATTCCGCCGATATTTACGGCGATTTCTTGCGTTCCGGCATTCCCGGGCAGCGCAAAGAGGCCTGCGATTCTCCTGCTCTGCGAGAACTTCCAGGCAATAGCGTGCTCCCTTGCTCCGGAACCTATTACTAGTACTCTCAAAAACTGTTCTCCTCCCCTTTTTAATATATTCTAAATATCATTACAACCAGCAATCAATCAGCAATCAATGCCTGAAGTGCCTCGTTCCCGTAAAGACCATGGCCATGCCATGCTTTTCTGCCTCTTCGATGCTCTCTGAGTCTCGAATGGAACCTCCCGGTTGAATAATGGCTGTACATCCGTTTTCTGCGGCAATCCTTACCGAATCGGAGAATGGGAAGAATCCGTCCGATGCCAAAACGAAATTGGCCGGGGGATTCTTCATGTTATTCCTGTAGTTCAAAGCAATTTCCAGTGCACCAACCCTGTTGGGCTGGCCGGATCCGATTCCCGCCGTTGCCCCGTTACGGGCAAGTACGATACCGTTCGATTTGACCATTCTGCATACATTGTAGGCAAAGAGAAGGTCATGTAGCTCCCCTTCCGTTGGCTTTCGTGAGGTGACTGCCTCTGTCTTAACTGCACTCTCAAGCTTGTCGCTCTCCTGAAGGAGGATCAGAGGCCCGGCACTTCTAAAATCCCACTTTGCAGAAACATCCGGTTTGCCGGTAAGTATCCTTAAGTTTTTCTTTTTTCCCAGAATCTCAAGGGCTTCTTCAGAGACAGACGGGGCAATAAGCACCTCGAAGAAGAAATCTGCAAGCTCTTTTGCAAGCTCTACCGTAACCTCCCTGTTGAAGGCAAAGATACCCCCGAAGGGAGAAACGGGGTCCGAGGCAAGTGCCCTTCGGTAGTTGTCGGTGAGGTTGTCTCCTATTGCCACTCCGCAGGGTATCTGGTGTTTCAGAAGAACGGCTGCCGGTTCACCGAAGGAGTCTGCAAGTTCCGCCGCAACCTGCGAGTCGAGGATGTTGTTGTACGAAAGCTGCTTCCCTTGAAGCTGTTTCAGCCCGAGAATCCCTCTCCCGGCCGAGTTGCCCGGGCCTTCCAGTGAAGAGGCGGCCTTCCTGTAAACGAAGGCCCTCTGGTGCGGGTTTTCGCCGTACCTCGGTACGAAAATATTTTCAAGAAAAAGGTTGATACTTTCCACCGCCTCCTCTGTGTCCTCACCTGCAGAGGCGATCGCACTCAAAGCGGAAGAAATCAATGTGTCGTATCGGGCCGTGGCAGTGAAAGCCTTGACGGCAAGCCTGAAACGTTCTTCCTCCGAAATATCATGGCCGGCATCCAGCTTTTCTGCCATTACCTTATAATCGGCAGGGTCGGTAATCGTTACCACTGAGGCGTAGTTCTTTGAGGCGGCCCTCAAGATCGCTACCCCGCCGATGTCTATATTCTCTATGAGTTCGGAAAGCTCTTCCCTGTCAGATAGTGAGAGCCGTGGTTTTTTGGCTAATGTTTTTTCAAGAACATCTCCGAATGGGTAGAGGTTACAGATAACGAAGTCGATCGGGCCGATATTCTTACCTGCAAGCTGGTCCATGTGTTTGGGATTCTTTCTGTCGGCAAGTATTCCCGCATGGATAACGGGATGAAGTGTCTTTACCCGTCCATCGAGGACCTCGGGGAAACCTGTCACATCCTCTACCATAGTCACTTCGATTCCCCTGGAGGAGAGGTACCTGGCCGTTCCTCCGGTGGAAAGGATCTGGTAGCCCCTGCTTGCAAGGGCGGAGGCAATGGTTTCCAGGCCGGTTTTGTTCCAGACACTTATCAGGGCATAGGCCCCCGATTTTTTCTCATTCATTTGAATCTCCTATATCATCGAGCAGTTTTTTGACGACCTCAGGATAGTATAAATGTTCCATTCTGTGAATATGTTCTTCCACCTCAGTAAGAGTTTCTTTTCCGTTTCTTTGGAATGATTTCTGAAGTATTATGGGGCCGGTATCCACACCCGAGTCCACGAAGTGAATCGTTATCCCGAGTTCCATGTCTCCCGCCCGGTAGCTTCTCTCTATTGCATTGGTTCCGGGATATTTTGGAAGGAGTGCCGGGTGGATATTTAGTATCCTCTTTCTGTAACGTTCGGTAAAATGTGGTGTAAGTATCTTCATCCAGCCTGCAAGCACTATGAGATCTATTCTATGTTTTTCCACGAGGCCGATTATTTCTTCTTCAACCTTTTCTCTCTCTGCTTTCCTGTAATCCACAGTATAGACCGGTATCCCAAACTTCTTTGCCCTCTCTATCACCCTTGCTCCCCTCTTGTTGCAAAGGAGAAACTCGATCCTGTGGAGGGTGCCCTGAAGTTTCGATGCAATGGCCTCGAAGTTGGAACCGTTGCCAGAGGCAAAGACTGCTATCTTAGCCATCGGAGAGCTCTCCCATGTGGACGATATCTACCTCCCTGGCGTGGCAAAAATCAACAATGGATTTCTTATCCTTCCGTGAAACAACGAAGCACATCCCGATACCCATGTTGAAGACCCTGTACATCTCATCGATTTCTATTTTTCCTTCCCTGCGGATGATTTCAAAAATCTCAGGTATCTTCCATGAGAAGTCGAGAAGGGGTTTCAGCCCCTTGGGAATGACCCGGGAGAGGTTGGATACTATTCCGCCTCCTGTAACATGGGCTGCAGCAAGAACCTTTCCCGTTGAGAGGAGTGCCTTCATTTCTTCGGAGTAGATTCTGGTGGGAATTAGAAGCATCTCTCTTGCCTCTTTCATGGTTGGAGGGATCACCTTCCTTGCTAGGGAAAGGCCGTTGGAATGTATGCCGGAGGAGGGGAGGCCAAAGACCTGGTCTCCTCTGTGGATGCTGTCGAGCCTGGGTAGCAGGTGGTTCTTCTCTGCGATACCGACGGCAAAGCCCGCAAGGTCGAAGTCGTCCTCCCCGTACATGTCGGGAAGTTCGGCAGTTTCCCCGCCGGAGAGTGTGCAGCCCGCTATCTCACAGCCCCTTACAATGCCCGTTATTATCTCTCTTATCGTGTTTTCTTCTATTTTTCCGCAGGCGATGTAGTCGAGGAAGGAAAGAGGAAGGGCACCGGAGGCCAGGAGGTCGTTCACACACATGGCAACCAGGTCTATTCCTATTGTATCCAGCCTGCCGAGCTCCCTTGCAACGAGTATCTTGGTGCCTACACCGTCGGTTGTGGAGAGGATTACGGGATTCTTGTAGTGTGATGTATCGATTTCAAAACCTGCGGAGAAGGCGCCTATTTGCCTGCCTACCGAAGGTGACTTCAAACCCCTGATAAATGATGTTATGTTTTCGCCTCTCTCTATATCGACACCGGCATCTCTGTATGTTTTTATAACGTGTTTTTCGGCTGCATTCTCTTTCAAAGTTCCCCTCCCGTTGCCCTTCAAGGGCAGTTACCCGTTTCAGGGTCTCTTTCAGAGTCACTTTCAGGGTTTTTATCTAAGTTTCTACCAGGGTCACTTTCGGACTTTCTATCAGGGTCTCCCGCCCCGATGGGATAATTCCCGTCCCCGGTGGGATAATTCCCGTCGAAACATGCGTAACAGAAATCTTCAGGATTACTTACGCAACTCTTTAGGTCCTCGATAGAGAGAAACATTACCGAATCCGCCCCTATCTCTCTTGCTATCCCCTCGGGTGTCAGCCTGTTGGAAATAAGTTCCTCCTTCGTAGGAATATCGATTCCGAAGAAACAGGGGTATTTTATTTCCGGTGAGGAGAGCCTCATGTGAACCTCCCTTGCACCTGCATCCTTAAGGAGTTTTACCAGTGTCTTGCTGGTGGTTCCCCTTACGAGGGAGTCATCCACAACGGTAAGCCTCTTTCCCTCTATTGCATCTCTTACCGGGTGAAGTTTCATTCGTACACCGAACTCCCTCATCGATTTGGTGGGCTGTATGAAACTCCTTCCCGTGTAATGGTTACGTGTCAATCCCTGTTCGTATGGGATGCCGGAGGCATTTGCATAGCCCTGGGCAGCGCTGTTACCCGAATCCGGGACCGAGATAACGGTATCACCGGGTCTTTCATCCCTTTCGAACAGGCAAGCGCCCATCTTCTTTCTTATGGAATGCACGGTGTATCCGAAAATTGTGGAATCGGGCCTGGCAAAGTAGATCAGTTCGAATATGCACTGACTCCTTTTCATTTTGGTTTTCATCGCGCTGTTGGCGTTCTCATTATTCGAGACCCGGTTTCCAAATGAAGATGTGGTGTGAATACTGAATTGCGGGGAACCGAATTGCAGTGAAGTGATGCCGCTCTTTCCCACGGTAACAATCTCACCCGGTTCCACCTCCCTCACCTCATCCGGCTTGAACATGTCCAGCGCGCAGGTCTCGGATGCAAAGAGGGTGATTTCATCCTCGCCGCTCATGTTTTTTCTTCCCATTACAAGGGGCCTGAAACCCCTGGGGTCTCTTACGGCAATAAGGGTATCGTCGTTAATCATTACGAGGCTGTATGCCCCCTCCACCTGCGTAAGGACTTCGAGGAGAGCAGCGTCGAAATCTTTCTCCCTTGACTTAGCCAGGAGGTGAAGGATCAGTTCGGTGTCCGTTGTCGTCTGAAATATGGAACCTTCGGCAAAGAGTCGTTCCTGGAGTTCCGCAGAGTTGGAGAGGTTGCCATTATGTGCGAGTGCGATGTTACCCTTGTTGCATGAAACCACAATGGGCTGGGCGTTTTCTATTTTGTTGGCACCGTGAGTGGAATACCTGACATGGCCTATACCCAGGTGTGAGGGATGTTCCTCCTTTAGGTAATGGGAGAGAACATTGTAAACCATTCCGAGGTCCTTGTAGGATGTTATCCTCCCGTGCCGCCTGTAGGCTATGCCTGCGCTTTCCTGGCCCCTGTGCTGGAGGGAGTAGAGGGCATAGAAAAGTTTTTCCGGAATGTTGGAACTTTTCTTCGAGTAGATGGCGGCTATTCCGCAGTGGTGTTTGAGTTTACCCCTTTCCACAGGTCTATATAACATGCTAAAACATCCACAGTCAATAGCGGGGAGGATACGGAGGATGAAGAAAAAGGAAAATAATGAGAACCCCGAGCAGGGCTTTCTCGAAGGCATAGCAGGCGATATAGAAAAGCCAACCCTTGAACAAGGAGAGGGCAGGAAGCCGCTTGCAGAGAGAATGCGCCCACGAAACCTCGATGAGTTCATCGGACAGAGGCACCTTCTTGGCGAGGGTAAGGCGCTGGATATCATAATCAAATCCGGTCACCTTCCATCGCTGATCCTGTGGGGTCCGCCCGGATGCGGAAAAACATCACTTGCCTATATCCTTGCGAAGATATTCGGTTACAGCTTTCATCCGTTTTCCGCCGTCGTCTCCGGAATAAGGGAACTGAAGAACCTCTTTAAGGAATTGGAAAGCAGGACAACGGGGAAAAACCTCGTTTTCATAGACGAAATTCACAGGTTCAACAAGGCCCAGCAGGATGCTTTCCTGCTCTATGTGGAGAGAGGGGTGATAACACTAATAGGAACCACGACTCTGAATCCCTCCTTTTCCATAGTATCCCCTCTCCTCTCTCGTATGAGAGTACTGATTCTCGAGCCACTGGACGAAGGTGAGATTCTTGAACTTATGAAAAAGGCCCTGGAGGATAAGGAAAGGGGATACAGAACTCTGGATATTCGCTGCGAGGAAGATCTTCTTAAGGTGATTGCAGAGTATGTCGAAGGAGATGCAAGGGCTGCTCTTAATATTCTGGAGCTTATGGTAGAGGCAGAGAAACACGGAGAGGCAGCCGCATCTGAGCCAGCTGGCAGACCGGTTGAAACTTCTCAGGCAAAAGGGCCGGGGGAAAGACCTGTGGTCAAGTTGACCTTCAAGAGGCTGAATGAGGTTCTGCAGGGTAAAATACCTGAGTATGACAGGGACGGGGAGGGCCACTACAATTTGATTTCAGCCCTGCACAAGAGTATAAGAGGTTCCGATCCTGATGCAGCTCTCTATTGGCTTGCAAGGATGCTGGAAGGAGGTGAGGATCCGTTGTACATTGCAAGAAGACTGATTCGTGTTGCAACTGAGGATGTTGGGCTTGCAGACCCCAATGCCCTGGAGATTACCGTAAGGGCAAAGGATGCAGTACATTTTCTTGGAATGCCGGAGGGTGACCTTGCACTAGCAGAGGCAGTTGTTTACCTTGCAACTGCACCAAAGAGCAATTCGATTTATACTGCCTATGGCAGAGCAAAAGAAGATGCTCATGAATTTTCAAGGGCACCGGTTCCCATGTATTTAAGAAATCCGGTAACATCGCTTATGAGAAAGGCAGGGTACGGGAAAGGTTACAAGTATCCCCATGATTATCCTGGCAGGGTTGTCAACCAGGATTATTTCCCTAAGGTAATGGGGAAGAGAAAGTATTACGAACCCAGTGGTTTTGGATTCGAGAAAGTGATAGGGAAGAGAATCGAGTGGTGGATTGATAAGAGGAATAAATCCTCGAAAAAAGCCTAGAGAGAATCTTTTTCAGCCGCTTGTCCCTCTCCGGCGGCTGCAACAACCTTTTTCTGTTTTGCCTTGGCTTCCTCGATGGATGGTTTTATTATGGTGAAATTTTTCATTATCCTTATCAGTTTTATGATGTCGTTGTAATCATTGAGTAGCTGACCCATGTATTCCCTGTTCTTGACTCCTCCTATGACCTTGAGATTGGAGATATAGGTGGGGGTACTCTGCCTGTAATCGTTCAGGACTTCACGGAGAAGTGAGGCAAGTTTGTAGAATCCTCCTATTATCTCCTCGAGAAATTCCAACACCTCACCATCAAGAGACTCGATCATCCTCGTGATAGTGGCCTCGACCTTTCTGCCGGTAGAGTAAACTTTAAGATACTTATTAAGGTTTGTTATCGAAAACTTGGAGTTTTCATTGATTTGATCCTCGAATTCCGACATTTTTTCCAGAAACTGTGAACAGGTATGGTATACATTGGAAAGAGAATCCTGAAAGAACTTGTTTTCGAAGTAACCCTCAACGAGGAGCTTGTTTACATCTTCCCTAATGTTCTTTTCGAATTTTGCAACGATAAAGCTCTTTACTATCCTTAAGGGTTTGATGAATTTGAAACCGGGAAAATTTTCGAGCATAAGAATCTCGGACTGTTTTTCATTATACCCCTTTATGGCAAGTAACTCCGCTTTTCCAAAAAGTGCCTCTATATCCTGGGCAATTGCATTTTCTCGTCTCTCCCTAAGGATTCTGTCCCTTATCTGTATATATCTGTCCGTGAGTGTTCTCTTGTAATATTCAATGAAGGTATGAAATTCCTTATCCCTTTCCGGTGTAAAGAAGGGGTCCTGTTTTATTGCCCTGATAAGAAGAAGGATAGTACTCTGAGAGAGGTGTTTCTTTAACAGTTGTTTCAACCTGTTTATGAGCTTGTGCAGTTTGATTTTGCCTTCTTCCGTATTCACCCTGCTCAACCTTTCCATGAGCATCGAGAGATTGTTCTCTACACCAAGCTCCGGATTGAAATTCCATAGGATAAAGTAGATATCGAGCAGTTCATTTATAACCTGTTCTCCCATGACAGGTGTGAAATTGGGCTTTTGCTTGGAATCTAACCTTATCTTCATGTCGAAGAGCTTGAGGATCTTTTCCATATCGAACTTGCAGAGTGCAATGAGCTTGTTCAACTGGTTGTATTCAAGGTCGAAGTTGTTGAATTGAGGGGAGGAAAGGTTCTTTATGATTTCCTGTATTTCATTTCCCACTATCTTGAGCTCGGTTTCCGGAGAGGGGCTCTTTAAGATTCTGTCTTTCACATTTTCATAGGTGAGCATCCTTATTCTTTCCGATTCTTTCTCGGGGAGCCTCTTCTCGATAAGGTATTGTTTGTAGAGAAAAGAAACCTTGGGTTCTGCATTGGCCAGGGTCTTCCCCAAAAGCTCACATATCGGGCGAAGGATTCGTGCGAAATCGAGAAGTATAACTGCAAAACCCGGCAGAACCTCACCAGAGGATTGCTTGTAGTAGGAAGGTTTCAGGTTTTTCAGATAATCATGGATTTTCCTCAACTCTCTCCGTCTCTGAAGTTCCTTGGGGTCACGAATGAGTAAGGTATCGAAAATACTTTTTATTCTTTCTATCAAACCTGCCATTTGTTCCTGCTTATCAGACATTTTATTATCACTTCACTAAAAATTCAACAAATTATTTGAATTGTCATGAATAACAACGGAATGCTGTCGAATAAATCCTAAAATCAAGTGGTTTTGCTGCAATGCGCGGATAGATATTCGGATATTATTTTTTGATACTCGCCGTAGGAGGAAGCCCTTATCAGGTTATTCCTCAGCCTTGAAGAGTCAGGTAGCCCTTTGGAATATGCGGCGATATGCTTTCGCATGTCCTTGCATGCCCTTTTCTCTCCCTTGTATCTAATGGCAATCTTTAGCTGCTCCATTGCGGTGAGCAGTTTTTCCCTGCAGCCAGGCAGCCTGCCTGCAAAGATAAAGGGATTACCGATTGCTCCCCTCGCCAACATTACTGCATCGCAACCGGTAAAGTCGAGTATCCTTTTGATGTCTTCCGTGGTAAAGAGATCGCCCGAGCCCGTAACTGGCACCTTCAAGGCCTTTTTAAGTTGTGCTATATGTTTCCACTCTGCCTTACCTGAGAAACCCTGTGCCCTTGTCCTCGGATGAAGTGTAACCATACTTGCACCGGCTTCCTCCGCTGCTTTCCCAATTTCGATGAAATTGATCGAATTAGCGTCCCATCCCGACCTTATCTTTATCGATATGGGAAGGGAGGTGGACTCCTTCATCGAAAGGACTATCCTGTAAAGTTTCTCGGGATCTTTTAGCAGGGCAGCGCCGGAACCTGTCTTTAGTACCTTTGGCACCGAGCAGCCGCAGTTCAAATCGATTATGAAGGGTGAGTGAGAGGAAACGATCCTTACCGCCCTTGAAATGGTAAGGGCATCACTTCCGAATAACTGGAAACCGAGAGGACCTTCTTCTTCTCCCCTTGCCAGGAGATCGAAAGTCTTTCTGCTTCCTCGGACAAGTGCCTCACATGACACCATCTCGGTAAAGGCGAGGGCTGCCCCGAACCTGAAGCACACAGTTCTGAAGGCTATATCGGTATAGCCTGCCATCGGAGCAAGAAATATATTTCCCTTGAGTTTCTTATCGGCAATAATCACTTCATACGGACTACAGTTTATCAGGATCCAGGCCGAAGAGCCTTGCACCGTTCTGAAAGAGTATTTCAGAGAGTTCTTCCACCTCCATGTCCCGTAGCCTTGCAATGAATTTAGCCGTTTCACTGATGTATGATGGCTTGTTCCGCTTTCCGCGGTACACGGAGGGTACCATGAAAGGTGCTTCTGACTCTATGACCATCCTTTCCAGAGGAATATTCTTCGCAGTATCGTGAAGATTCCTTGCATTCCTATAGGTTACATTGCCTGCAAAGGATATGTAGAGGTTCAGTTCCAGTGCCTTTTTTGCATACTCGTAATCCTCCGAGTAACAGTGCAGTACGCCTCCTCGAGAGGGAAGTTCATCTCTTAAAATGTCCAGTACATCCTGCCCGGCATCCCTGTTGTGGATGACCACCGGGAGGTTCAATTTCTCCGCCATTTCGAGCTGTTTGATGAAAAGTTCTATCTGTGAATTTCTGTCACCGTACTTCCTGTAGTAGTCCAGGCCTATCTCTCCTATGGCAATAACCCTATCGAGTTTAACCCCATCCTCTATCTGAGTTTCCCAATCTTTACCCGGATTGGTAACTTCTGATGGTGAAACGCCGATACTATGATAGACATGTGTTGCCGTTTTCAAATTTTCATAGATTTGGAAGAAGTCCCTAAGATTATTGGAAATGGACACTATTACCTCGACGTTATCCTGTTTGGCCTCTTTTACGATGAGAAGCTGTTCAATGGGGTCTTCGTTTATAAGTCCAATATGTGCATGTGTGTCAAAAAATCTCATATAGTACCACTTTTATTGAGAATAAGTATGGAAAGTATATTACAATACTTTTGGTAGATAAGAGAATAACATTACATAGGAGGATAGTCAACATTATATTTGACAAATATTACATCACATGATATTCTCATTAACAAAAGTTCTCAAAATTGTCTCATATCGAGATAGTAAAAGGAAGAGGCAGCCGTGTCACCCGTGAACAAATACAAGCAGTTTGAGGCTGAACTTGTCACACATATAGAGAAAAAATCACACAAGGTCAAGAGTAAAGTATTCCTCTTCTTTCAGAAGATTTTTCAGAAGGGAAAACAGAAATTTACCGTCATGTTCATTCCCCATTCTGAAAAAAATATCTTCAACTTCCAGATATCTGTTTTCACCCTTGTTTTTTTCATTTTTCTACTCACCGTACTGCTTGTCTCTTTTTTCTGGCTTACCACTCATTTTACGGGTACCAACAGACAGATAACAAGGATAGATTCCAACCTGCATCAGAGTGAAGCCACCCTGGAGGGTTTCAAAGAGGAGATTGCTTCACTTAGAAAATCTATCAAGGAATTCAAGACAAGCCTTAACAGTGTTCTGGAAGTAATGAACTCCGGTAAATCAAAGAATTATTTCCTCGACGGGGAGGGAGGTGACCTCTCTTCTTTTATCAGTCTTGGAAATGTTTCGGAGAGTAGCTTAAGAGAGCTCAGCGAGCTCAAGAGCCTTCGTACATATCTTGACAATGCGGTGAAACCTCTTAACGAGATAAGCAAAGTTCTTCTCTCACAAAAGGAACTGCTTGTTGATATTCCCACCCTTTGGCCTTTGAAAGATGTCAGGGGGAATATTACCCAGTATTTTGGACCGAGTATTCATCCCTTTACCGGGCAGTGGTACCTGCACAAGGGTATCGACATAGCATGGGGATATGGAGTTCCCATTGTAGCCACGGCAAACGGGACGGTAGAAACCATAGGAAATGATGTGCATGGTTTCGGGATATATATCATTCTAAGGCACAAGTATGGCTTTTACACGAGATATGCACACCTTCAAAAGGTGACTGTTCAAAAGGGGCAGTATGTAAGGAGGGGACAGGTAATAGCATTTATGGGCAACTCCGGTCTTTCGACCGGCCCGCATCTGCACTATGAGGTAAGAATTGGAACTCAGGTTGTAAATCCGATTAAATTCCTTAACATAGAAAGTCCTCTGGTAGAAAAATACGTAAGAAAATCCAGGTAAATTATGAGCAGCAATCAGTTTCAGGAAGATTCCTTTATAAACTCCATAATAGGAGAAGGCACCCATTTAAGGGGTGACTTTGAATTAAACGGCTTACTTCGTGTAGATGGTGATTTCTCCGGGACTGTAAAGACAAAGGGTAAGGTGTTAATCGGAAGCAATGGCCGTGCAGAATGCACGATATACGGGGGAACTATCGTTGTTGGTGGGGTTGTCAAAGGAAACATCTATGCCACTGAGAAGGTTATCATTTTATCCACAGGTATGATGATTGGAAATATAAGGGCACCGAGGTTGATAATAGAGGAAGGGGTGCTCTTTGACGGTACATGCAGAATAGAGAAGACGGCTGTCAGTCACGGAGAGATGAGGGAGGAAGAGGAGAAGAGTATTGATGCTTCACGGGAAAAGGCAGAAACCGCTGTTGCCTTCGCCATTGATGAAAACATTTCCGGAGGAGAAAATCAAAAGGGCCGTATTTTCAAACGCAAAGAAAAATCAATCTCATTCAAATAAATAAGAATGGATAGAATAGAATCTGTAGGTGATTCCTCCCTGTTCAAGAGGCCGGAGAGGAAGAGAAAGGATAAGAAGCAATTAAAGGGAATCTCTGTTTTTTCCGATATCGTCGGCCGGGTTGAGGAGGCGGAAGGGGGAAGTGGTGTCAGCTACAGAAGGTACTACTCCGAGGAAGATAGCAGAAACCTGGAAGAGCTGCTCGATGAGGTGAGCGCAATGGGGGAAAAACTGGCAGAAAATCCGACAATCGATAATATAAAGGAATACAAGAAGAGAGTTGGTGACTTCATAAACTATATAGTGAACAAGGCTGTTATTCTCGAGGAAAGAGTTTCCGGATTAGATATTCTTAAGAGAAAACGCTTTACATTGGTTAAAATAATAGATAGAAAGTTGGAACAGCTTGCTGCTGAAGTATTGAGGAATCAGAGAGACCAGTTGATGATCCTTGAAAAGGTGGAAGAGATAAACGGAATGCTGGTTGACCTATTGTCCTGATTTTATTTTCAAATGAGTTTTATCTGGGAGTATTGTTCATATGAGAGAATTGATACAGGAAAAGATAAAGAAGGGAGAATATATAAGAGTCAAGATTATCTATTCCAATGCTACGGAAGTGATAAAGCTTGAAGGTGATACCGAAGTAAATCAGAATGACCTCCTGGTTGTTTCGACTCGTTATGGAAATGATCTGGCCAGGGTCCTTGGAGCGGTACGTCATTTTGAGGACATAGAGGCTGATGAGGAAAAATGGCTGATTGTGAGGAAGGCTACCGAAGAGGACATATTACGGTATGAAGAAAACAAGAAAAGGGAAGAGAAAGCCTTCCGTATATGCAGGGAAAAGATAGATGAACTTGGCCTGGAGATGAAACTTGTTCAGGCACATTATCTCCTCGATGAGCCGAAGATACTTTTCTTTTTTACCGCAGAGTCACGTGTGGATTTCAGAGAGTTGGTAAAGGTACTCGTTTCGGAGTTTAAAATGAGAATTGAGCTAAGGCAAATCGGTGTGCGAGACGAGGCTCGTGTAATAGGAGGTGTCGGAGTATGCGGGAGAGCTCTCTGCTGCAATTCTGTAACCGATAAGCTCGTGCCGGTTTCAATCAAAATGGCAAAGGAACAGAACCTTACGCTTAATTCGATGAAAATTTCCGGGCCCTGTGGGAGGTTGCTCTGTTGCCTAGCATACGAGTATGACACTTACTGTGTTCTCAAGAAAGGATTTCCCTCTGTTGGAGCCAATGTGAGGGTAGGAGAGGAACTCTTTAAGGTATCTGAAATCAATATAGTAAAGGATGAGATAAAGATTATTCATGGTGACGGAAGAATTATTGTTGCCAGTAAGAATGTCATGAGATTCATAGATTCAAGGAATGAATGGATCCTGGAGAGGTAGTTTAACCATCCCCGTTTTTCTTTTCCCTCTCTATTCTCTCGAGTACAGCCGACTCAGTGCCCTGAAATGGACCAGGAGTTTCCATTTTAGTGCTGGTAAGTGCGGCCGCATAATTCAGGGCTTCCGCGATACCATGAGATATTCTGTAGGCAAGGTATGATGCAAAGCATGTATCACCCCTTCCCGTTCTTCCCGATAAGTTTTCTGATGTAAATGGTGCCCTGTAGATTCTTTTCCCGTCGAAGAGTATCACTTCGGATGAGTGGGTGACCATTACTTCGCGTGCCCCCATTTCGTAGAGTAGTTTTGCAGCCTGCTCCCTGTCCGTTATTCCCGTTATTATCTCTGCCTCCGCGGTATCCGTTTTTAGATATGTAATTTTTGGTAACAGTTTTTCTTTCTTTTCCCAGTCTTTGAAAAGAAGTTTGCCCTCTTCACTACAGCGCAGTATTCCCTGAACATCGAGAGCGATAGCACCTCTCTCTGAAAGTGGTTCTATAAGGGTGTCGGGTATTTCTCCCCTGAAAAGTCCTGCAAGATGAATAACATTTGCTCTTACATTTGGTATATCATCCAGCGTGAATGGTTCTGCCCGGGATATCAACCTTACCTTCCTTCTATCCATGTCTTCCGTATAGTAAATATTTTCGATGGAGGTTGTATGTCTAGATGGTATTGGTACCGTATCTATTCCTTCTTTCTCAAAATACGCGAGCAGTGAAAAATCCTTCTCGGAAAGTTTAGTCACTACAAGGACATCGACTCCCGATCGTTTCGCCGCAATAGAGGAGTAGAATACGGCTCCTCCGAGGGTCTCGGTTCTTCTGTTTTTGACAATGATTATATCTTTAGAGATATGACCGACAAGAATTATATCGTATTTTTCTTTCATGCTGAAAATATAAAGATTGTGAGAATAATGTTCAATACCGAATGATCCTGTATTTCTTGACTTCGTTTTCACTTTTCTTCTATACTTAGAGTTCAATTTGGAAGAAGAACCTCCGAGCTTCGATTCCTAAGGACAAACGAACAAGGGTCTATGGATACGAAGCCGTGAAGCATGACTTGACAATGCTTCTTAGGGTGATACCGGAAACGGTTTCGCCTCCCGTGTTTGGAAAGGAGGATAACACGCTTGGAGTCTGTTAAAAAAATCATTTCATTACTGTTTATCATCGGTTTTTCTGTTGGAATAGCCCATGGTCTCGGAAAAGGCGAATCTATGCACAGACTTCGCCTGGCCACCACTACCAGCACGGATAACAGTGGTTTGCTCGATGTATTGATACCTGCCTTTGAAGCTGAAACGGGAATACAGGTGGAAGTGATAGCTGTCGGTACCGGTAAGGCAATGACATTGGGTGAGAGGGGTGATGTCGATGTACTTATGGTACATGCGAGGAGGAAAGAGGATGAATTCATAAGAGAAGGATACGGAGTAGCCAGGCAGGGTTTCATGCACAACGATTTTGTCATACTTGGCCCTGAAACGGACCCTGCGGGAATAAGGGGAGCAAAGAGTGCAGCCGGCGCCTTTAGAAAAATAGTAGAAAGTGGTTCGGGTTTCATTTCCAGGGGCGATGAATCGGGTACCAACATCAAAGAGAAAGAGATATGGAGACAGGCGGATATCAAACCGGTAGGCAACTGGTATAAAGAAGCTGGACAGGGTATGGGTGCCGTGATTGTCATGGCAGATGATTTGAATGCATATACCCTGTCAGACAGGGGAACCTATCTCTCATTGAAGGATAAAGTTGACATATTGATTCTATTCGAGGGAGATCCCATTCTGTACAACCCGTACGGTGTGATTGCAGTGAATCCTGCCAGGTATCCCAATGTCAATTACAGCGGTGCAATGGCTTTCATCGATTTCGTAACATCGAGGGAGGGTCAGGACATAATCAGAAATTTCAGAAAAGCTGGCCAGCAGCTCTTCTACCCTGATGTTTACAAATAGTTTACAAATAAAGGATGATATTGAGACATGATCTTTGCAGGGGAAAATGAATAGTTCTTTTTTCAGGGCAATACAGCTTATTGTTTCGGGTAATAGCGAGGTATATTTTATTGCCTTTACCTCTCTGAAATTCGCCTTTTCTTCCACCGTGATTGCAACACTTATATCGCTTCCCCTCGGAATGATCCTGGCATTCAAACACTTTACAGGGAAGGCCATTGTAGTGGTAGTGTTAAACAGCCTTATGGCACTTCCTACGGTGGTAATTGGGCTGATTCTCTATTCTCTTCTCTCCCGTTCAGGTCCGCTTGGTGGTTTCAGATTGCTTTTTACTCCCGTTGCAATCGTAATGGGTCAGAGTATTCTTGCCCTTCCGATAGTTGCCTCCCTGGTTTACAGTGCTTTCTCCGGGATATCGAAAGAATTACCCGAGACTCTCGAAACACTGGGTGCCCGTGGTTTTTCCAGGAACCTGATGATCATGCGAGAATCCGGCACGGCGGTACTTTCTGCTGTCCTCTCCGGTTTTGGCAGGGTGATAGGTGAGGTGGGTGTTTCCATGATGCTTGGCGGAAATATAAGGTGGTATACGAGAACGATTACAACAACCATTGCACTGGAGACGAGTAAGGGAGAATTCGAACTGGCATTGGCCCTGGGGCTTATTCTCATAGCAATTTCTTTCCTTGTCAATTTCTCTCTTCACATGGGGATGAGATATGCAGAATAATTTTCTATCCCTCAAAGGAGTAACATTTTCCTACGACGCAAGGTTGAGTAATGTGTTGTTCATAGAAGACTTAGAGCTAGAGCGGGGTGGTACAACGGTAATAGTGGGACCCAATGGTTCGGGAAAGACAACGCTACTTAAGATTCTAAGCGGTTTGTTGAAAGAATCGGGTGGTGAACTGAAGTTGTATGGAAGAGCTGTTACAAATGGAGCAAGGGAAAAATTATGCAGGATGAGTGTATTCGTTCATCAAAATCCCTACATATTTTCAGGTTCCGTAAGGCACAATATCGAATATGGGTTGAAGCTGAAAAGACTGCCCAGGAATGAGAGGAACGGAATTGTCGCGAAGGTGCTGAATAAAGTAGGATTGAAGGGTTTAGAACATAGAAATGCCCTTAGTCTGTCCGGTGGAGAAAAACAGAAACTGGCCATGGCTCGTGCAATGGCGGTGGAACCCGATGTTCTTGTTCTGGATGAACCTGACGCTCATATGGATGCTGACTCGAGAAGATCGATAGAGGGGATACTGCAAGAACTTTCTGCCGGTGGAAAGACCCTGATTATAAGCACTCACAATGAGGCATTTGCCTACCGGATTGCAGACAGGATAGTTAGGTTGGAGGATGGGAGGCTTGTAAGTCCCTCTGTCAATATCCTGCGGGGAAGGCTCTCAGGAGGAGATGAACATTTTTCATACTTTGAATCCTCCGGTACAACGATACTATGCCCACCGGTTACGGGGGATTTCAATTCGGCGGTGATTCCCTGCGAGGATATTATACTCTCTGCTTCAGGTATCGATGCCAGCACGCAGAACCAGCTTTTCGGGCGGGTTTCAAATATAGAGAAAGAATCGTATCTTTTCCTTGTTACTGTGGATTGCGGAGTGCCCCTAAGGGCACTGGTTACGAAGAAATCGGTTGAAATCCTTGAAATAAGAGAGGGAAAGAAACTCTTTGTAAGTTTCAAGGCCTCTGCCGTGAAATTGTACTGATGGGTGAAAGGAGTTGGAATGATAGGTGTCGACAGGGCCCTGGAAATAATAAAAAGTCAGGAAACGGAACTTAAAACAGAGAGGGTAAGGATAGAGAATGCACTGGGGAGACTCCTGGTTACGGAGATAGAGAGCCCTATTGATTCACCTCCCTTCGCAAAAGCAGCTATGGATGGCTATGCGGTAGATTCTTCTGATACCTCCGGTTCCTTTGAGGTAATTGAGGTGGTAGCTGCCGGCGAAGTACCAACAGGTGTTGTTACCAGGGGTAAGTGCGTAAGGATAATGACGGGAGCAATGATGCCCGAGGGTGCCGATAAGGTGATTCCGGTTGAATATACGAAAGAAGAGGATGGCATAATGTATCCCATAAGGGAGGAAACCAGGTACAACGTGATAGGGAAAGCGGAAAATCTAAAAAAAGGAAGCAAGGTTCTTTCTCCTCGCGTGCTGAACCCAAAGGAAATCGGAATAATAGCTTCCATGGGCATCGATTCGGTAGAGGTTGCAAAAAAGCCGGTAGTAGGAGTAATCATTACCGGTTCAGAGTTGAAGGATCCCGGGGAACGGTTGAAACCCGGCCAGATTTACAATAGCAACGGTGTTCAGCTCTGTGCCCAGATAGGGGCTTTGGCCTGTAAACCGAGGTATTATGGCATCGTAGAGGACAACAGGGATACCTTGAATAAAATGATTTCCAGGGCCTCGGCGGAATGTGATATAGTGCTTTTTTCAGGGGGGGTATCCAAGGGTGACTATGATTTCGTTCCGGGTATTCTGGAGGAGAGTGGCTTCGATATTCTGTTTCATAGAGTTGCAATGAAACCAGGGAGACCGACTCTCTTCGGAAGAAGGGGGAATCTCTTTGTCTTCGGGCTTCCCGGTAATCCCGTAACGAGCTTTGTGATTTTTGAGGTTATGGTTAAGGCTCTAATCTTTCGCATGGCAGGGTTGAAATACGAACCATTTCTCATTCGGGGAAGGTTAAAGAGGGATATTAGAAGAAAAAAGATAGACAGAACAGATTTTCGTCCGGTAAAAATCGATAGGGAAGATATTTACCCGGTTGAATATCACGGTTCTTCACACATCAATGTTATGGCAGAGTCAAATGCGCTGTTGATGATACGGGAAGGAATAAGAGAATTGAAAGAGGGAGATTACGTAGATGTTAGACCGATATGAGAGGGATATCACTTACCTGAGAATTTCGGTAACGAACCGGTGCAATCTGCGATGTACATACTGTGTGCCGGAAGACTACGTGAATGCTGGCAGTGATGATATGGAATTTTACGAAATCGTCAGGGTGGCCGAGGCTGCCGTATCCCTCGGAATAAGAAAGATAAGGTTGACGGGTGGCGAGCCTCTGGTAAGGAGGGGTATAACGGAGCTTGTTTCGATGCTTAAATCGGTAAGAGGCATCGACCATTTGGCAATGACGACGAATGGCCTCCTCCTCGACCGCTTTGCAGGACCACTGAAGGAGGCGGGTCTTGACAGTATCAATATCTCTCTTGATACTCTGAATGCGGAGCGGTACAGGAAACTGACCCGAACGGGAGATTTGCATAGAGTCCTAAAGGGGATTCGTGCCATCGAGAAAGAGGGGTTTAGCGCGGTAAAAATCAATATGGTGGTTATGGATGATACAGCCGATGAAGAGATAGAGAAAATGCAGGATTTTTGTTCCGGAAGGGGTTTCACGCTTCAGCTTATCAACCATTACGAGCTCTCCGGGGAAAAAAGGGAAAACTACCGCTTCGACAGGCCGCCAAAGTGTGAATTGTGCAACAGAATAAGGCTGACAGCGGATGGTTACTTGAAACCGTGTCTTCATTCCAACAGGGAAATCCCTTTGAACAGGAATGACCTCGTAGCTTCCCTGCGGAAAACGATACTTTCCAAGCCGGCAAGGGGCAGGGCCTGCACCAACCGAAGTATGATAGAAATAGGAGGCTGAAATGGATTTTTCCCATCTCGATTCAAAGGGAAACGCGGTGATGGTGGATATCTCCGGAAAACCGGTGGTAAAGAGAATGGCGAGAGCCACCGGAAAGGTACGCATGCATCCCCGCACGATTGAAATGATAAAGGAGAAGCTTATAAAGAAGGGGGACGTTTTGACAGTGGCGAAGATTGCGGGAATTATGGGAGGGAAGAGAACTCATGAGCTTATTCCTCTCTGCCATAACATTACCATAGACCAGATTACCGTGGAATGTGAGTTGCACGAGGACTACATAGAAATCACCGGTAATGCAATTTGTACGGATAAGACTGGGATAGAGATGGAAGCTCTTACTGCTGTTTCTGTTGCAGCTTTGACTATCTACGATATGTGCAAAGCCGTCGATAAAAAAATGGAGATTTCGGAAATTCGGCTTCTCGAGAAGAAGAAAGAAGCCATTGCATCCTGAAATTAGAGGGAGAGAGTTGCAGCATGAAGAGAGAATTCAAGGTACTGTCTATCAATATTTCTGAAAAAAAGGGGGAACAGAAAAAGCCCGTGGAGAGAGCGATTCTTCGCCAGGATCACGGGATAGTAGGAGATGCTCATGCGGGGAAATGGCACAGGCAGGTATCATTGCTTGCCATGGAGGATATCGATTCAATGAGGTCGAAGGGTATCGAGCTTGATTACGGTGATTTTGCAGAGAATATTACGACAGAGGGAATCGAATTGCACAGGCTTCCCGTTGGTACGAGGTTGCATATAGGCGAAGTAATTCTTGAAATCACTCAAATAGGGAAGAAATGTCATCACGGATGCGTCATATACAAGGCAGTGGGTGACTGCGTTATGCCGAGAAGGGGGATCTTTGCAAGAGTTGTCAGAGGAGGTGAAATAAGTTGTGAGAGTAGCGGTTATTACAATATCTGACCGGGCTTCCCGTGGAATATACGAGGACAAGTCCGGGCCGGAAATCCAATCGATTCTCGAAGAGATGATACCGGATGTGGTCATAAGTAAGTCTATCGTCCCTGATGACGAGAAAGCAATTCTCGCTGCTTTCAAGGAGTACGAAGGCTATGATTTCATCCTGACCACGGGGGGAACCGGAATAGGACCAAGGGATATCACTCCCGATGTGACGAGAAAGTACTGCCAGAAGGAACTTCCCGGTATTTCCGAGACACTCAGGGCTCTCTCTTTCCGTGAAACTCCATCGGCTATGCTGTCTCGCGGTTTTTCGGGTATGAGGGAAAAAACCATTATTGTTAATTTTCCCGGTTCCCTGAAGGCTGTTCAATTATGTACTAAAACTATTGCCACTGTAATGGAACATGCAATCGATATGATAGAGGGAAAGGGCCATGGGCACCACTTGCATCCTTCATGATTTTTTGAATGAAGGTAAGAAACTGTTAAGCAGAACCACGCTGACAGATGCAACCATTGCAGCCATTGCCCATGAAGGATTCAAGAGTCCGGTCGCTGCAGCCGGAATACCAATGCCATTAAAGAGAAAGGCAAGCAGCAGGTTCTGCTTGGTCTTCCTGTAACTTCCCTTTGCAATTTCAAATGACTCTATGACACTTTTCAGAGACCTACCTGTAATAATGATATCACTGGATTCAATTGCAATGTCGGTGCCAGTACCAATGGCAATTCCTACATCCGCCTGCATCAATGCAGGGGCATCGTTTATGCCATCACCTACCATCGCAACCCTGTTTCCCTCTGCCTGTAACTCTCTTATCTTTCCCGCTTTTTCTTCGGGAAGTACCTCTGCGTAGTATTCGGTGATCCCGACCCTGGCCGCAACAGAGGAAGCCGTTTTCCTGTTGTCTCCCGTTATCATAACCGGCGTTATTCCGTATCGCTTTAATGCCTCTATCGTTTCACGAGCGTCATCCTTTATGGAGTCGGAGATTCCGATTATGCCAAAAAGTTTCTTCTCCTTCGCAACCCCGATAACAGTTTTTCCCTTTTCTGCCAAGTCTTCTGCGGTTGCGAACATTTCTTCTGTTATCCCTATCCCTTCCTTATTCAAAAAGGAGAGATTGCCTGCTATTATGCTGTGACCTTCAATTATTGCTTTGATCCCATTACCTGGCAGAACCTTGAATCTCTCCGGTTTGGTGTAACTTTCGCCACTTGACACGGCATACCTGACAATTGCTCTGGCAATTGGATGTTCACTCAAAACCTCAGCGGATGCTGCCAGGGAAATCAATTCGGTCTTATCTAGCTTGGTCTTATCTAGCACATAACTAATGAGATCTGTGATTTCCAGATCTCCCTTTGTAATGGTTCCCGTCTTATCCAGTATCATCTTTTTAATCCCGGGAAAAAGCTGAAAAGCCTCTCCCGAACGAAGTAGAATGCCTCTCTCTGCTGCCTTTCCTCCTCCGCTGATCAGGGCAAGGGGCATTGCCATACCCAGGGCGCAGGGATACCCCATTACCAGAACGGCAAGCATTGCGAATATCGCCCTGTCTATATCCCAGGTATCAAAGAGAAGGTAGCTTCCAAGACTCCAGAAAAGAAAGGCTCCTGCCGAAGTAATCAGGACCCCGGGTACGAAATATTTCAGTACTCTATCAACTATTATAAGAATACTTGGCTTGAGGGCTCGTGCCTCCTCCACGTGCCTTACTATTTGACTTAAAAAGGAATCTTTACCGGTTCTGGTTACGGAGATATCGAAAGAACCGAACATGTTGATAGAACCGCCTACCACTTCGTTCCCGGGAGATTTTTCAACCGGTAACGATTCGCCTGTAACGATGGATTCATCGATTGTGGAGTAGCCTCTCACAATCCTTCCGTCTGCTGGAATTCGTTCACCTGGACGCACCCTCACGATATCACCGATTTTCAACTCTTCGACATTCCTCGTAGTTTCCCTTCCGTTTTCTACAACAGTGGCAGTTTTTGGCTGCAAATCAAGTAATCTTTCAATGGCCTGTGATGCACGGGTGCGTACAATAAGGCTCACATATTCACTTAAGATATGGTAGGAGGTTATAAAGACGGACACAACGAGAAAATCGGCAATCGGAAAAGAGGAAACGAAGAAACCGGTAATCCCACCCGCAAGCCCGGCAAACGCACCGAATTCCAGCAAGTTATGCTGATTCAAGATTCCCCTCTTAAGTGCATACCACGCCTTTTTCTTTATGTGTCCTCCCGGCCCCAACATCGTTGCCAGGGCAAGAGTGAGTAAGAACCATTTGAATGCGGCGAATGTAAAACCAGTCCACATTAAAAGCATCATTGTGAAGGCACCAAGGGCAAGTACCGATGTTGTCAGGAGATACTTTTTTGCTAGTCTCAATTCGGCCTTCTGTTCCTCGAATGCTTTTACTTTTTTGGGATCTCGGATGGTATAGCCCAGATTCTTGAGTACTCCCTTCAATTCGTCATCCGATACCACAGAGGGATCATATTTCACCAATGCCTCTTCATGGGAGAGACTCACGTTCACATCCATTACTCCCTTTTGTTTGCTGTAAGCGTGCGTAATAGTCGATACACAGAAGGAACAGGACATGCCACCTATCTTCATCTGGAGTTTTGCCATTTTGTTACTGTTTTCGCTTTCCATGATTTCCATAATCACGAATGTAAGCGTTGTACCTGGGTACAGGGTCAAGAAAAATATATGGACAGTATTCTGTTACATGTGCTTAGTTTATAGTGTATAGTGTTACATGTGCTTCGTTTACGATTTAGGGTAGGCCTTATCTTAGTGTGCCTTATTTAGAGAGTGATGGCACCTTGTCGCTTAGTTTGACGATACAGTTGGTCGGACACTTTTCCAAAGGTTTTTCCCAGTTATCATATTCCTTGAGGTTTGGTGTGTTAAAACGTGCCAGATTGTTTTCTACCTTGAACAGTTCCGGTGATAGTTTTTCACAAATCTTGCATGCTATACAACCAACAGGGCATATTTTTCTTACATCCTTTCCCTTGTCAAGAGAGTTGCAGGCTACCGTAACGAGAGGGTGACTGCCGTCCCAGGGTTCCAGTGAAATTATATCACGGGGGCATGCAATCACACATTTACCGCAGCCTGTGCACTTGATTAAATCTATTCTCGGCAGGCCATCTATCATTCTGATGGCGTCGAAAGGACATACGTCGAAGCAATCGCCATATCCAAGGCAACCGTAGATGCATGCCAATTCACCCCCGGCAATCATGTTGGCTGCACTGCAAGTTTCAACACCCTGATACCTTGCTCGGAGTTTCCTCACATTTGCATCTGCACCGCAATGAACAACAGCTACCTTTTTTTCAGGCATTTCACTTTCCACACCGAGCAAGGCCGAAAGTTTTTCGGCTACCTCTGCCCCTCCCGGTATACATCCGTTTATCGGAACTTTATTCGCAAGGAGGCTTTCTGCAAAGAGATGACAACTGGCAACTCCGCATGCCCCACAGTTTACACCCGGTAATATTGCCAGGATTTCCTCTACTCTCGGATCATCCTGAACGGCAAACTTCTTACTAAAGAAAGCCAGAATCAAAGCAAAAAAAGTCCCAAGGCCAGCCATTGTCAAAACAGCTACCAGTATTATTGTATTCATCCTTGTACCTCGACCAAGTAGTTTTCAAAAGTAATGTTCAAGCAGAGGGCATTCCGGCAAAACCCATAAAGGCAAGAGCCATGAGTCCGGCTACCAGAAGTGTAATAGCCGCTCCCTTGAAAGGTTTGGGAACATCTGCATATTCGAGTTCCTCCCTTATGCCTGCCATAATTACAATGGCGAGGGTAAAACCGATTCCGGAACCAAAACCAAATATTATGCTCTGTATGAAATTATAATTTCTCAATACAAGAAACAATGCACTAAACAGGATTGCACAGTTAGTGGTTATCAACGGAAGGTAAATGCCAAGTGTATTGTAAAGTCCTCGGCTGTATTTCTTAATGAACATTTCTACAAGTTGAACGAGTGAGGCGATAACAATTATATCAGTAACATATTCGAGGAAGGGAAGATTGAATCTTGCCAGAATGTACGTATTAATAAGCCATACGAAGGGAGCTGTCAATGTCATTACAAAAGTAACGGCCATTCCCATGTTTAAACTGGCAGTTACCTCATCTGATACTCCAATAAATGGGCAGATTCCAAGAAAATACTTGAGTACGAAATTGTTTACCAGGATGGCACTTATAAAGATTAAAAGGAACTCACTCAATGTTGTCTCCTTTCTTCAACAACGCTCCTGTTTTTTGAGTTTTTTTCCGATAGTATATTGATAATACCTATCATTGTGCCAAGGGTAAGGAAGGCACCGGCGGGAAGAAGCATTATCCCCCAGGGGCGAAACCATCCTCCCTTTGCAATAAGGCTTAATATCCTAAATCCAAATACTGTTCCCGAACCGAGAAGTTCCCTTATGCTGCCCAGCATAATAAGAGCAATGGTAAATCCTATTCCCATACCAAGAGCATCTGCTATGGCTCTCAAAACAGGTTTTTTGGAAGCAAAGGCCTCCTGACGTGCCAGGATGAGGCAGTTTACTACGATGAGAGGTATATAGGGTCCCAGAGCCTTGCTGATTTCAGGGTAATTTCCCTTTAAGAATAGATCCACTATTGTTACAAATGTTGCAATGATAACAACGAAGGAGGCAGTTCTCACTTCATGAAGAAAAACCTTCCTGAAAATTGAAATAATGAAACTGCTGCAGAGGAGAACGAATGAAGTGGCAAGGCCCATGCTTAAGCCGAAAATGGCGGCATTGGTTACAGCAAGGGTGGGGCACATACCCAACAGTTGCCTGAATACCGGATTCTCATCCCATAAGCCTTTCAAAGTATCCTTTACAAGAACATTTTCTTTCATTCCTATTCTTACCATCCTTAAAAAATACTCTAGTCTCTCAATTCTGTTTCAATACTTTTGTAATTAGGCTGATTTTGTTATTTAACATGTTAACTACTGACTTTGAACTTATAGTGGCACCGGTAATGGCATCTATTTGTCCGGGTTTTTTGGGAGTGGAAGGATTTCGGTTTTTGACATAGGTAATCTTTTGTTTTATGGAAAGGCCTTTGAATTGATCCTTGAACTCCTTGCTTGTAATTTTTCCACCCAAACCCGGAGTTTCAACGCTTTCCAGAACTTCCATTCCCAGTAATTTGCTTAGGCTATTATCCACTCCTACCATCAGGACTATGGGGCCTTGAAAACCAGGTCCCTTTACCTCAAATGCTATTCCGGCCGGCTTATTTTTACTGTTCAATCCTCTGTATATTGTTATGCCGTCTTTTATTTCTTTGCGGTAATCCTTTGCTTCCGGAAGTACTGTAAAAATAGCCCTCTTCAATCTTTTCAATTGCTGAAATCGTATAAGGGGATCTGCAAACCTGTAGACTAAGGCCAGGCTTAATCCCGATACAATTCCGATAATTGTCAAAACAAGTACCATTTTAAGCGTACGTTGCATATTTCATTTTCTCCCGCGGTATCCAAATGGTTTGGGTCGAGTGAAACGATTTATAAGAGGAACTGTCATATTCATTAGTAGAATAGAATACATTACTCCCTCGGGTAACCCGCCCCAGATTCTGATAAAGATCAAAAGGATTCCTCCGCCAATGCCGAAAATCCATCTGCCCTTTTTTGTAATCGGAGATGTTACCGGATCGGTGGCCATGAAAAAGGCTCCAAAAAGAAGGCCACCTGCAAAAATCTGGAAAAGGGGGGAAGGAAAACGAGCAGGATTCAGGATATGTATCAACTCTCCAATTACAAAAACTGTGGAAATATATCCGACAGGAATTCTCCAGTCTATGTAACCTTTCCATAGTAAGAATATCCCGCCCAACAGAATGGCTATGGCAGATGTCTCTCCCAGGGATCCTGCTGTTTGCCCCAAAATGAGGTTTATAACCGGTGTTGATACTCCCTGAAACTTCATAAGGCCAAGCGGAGTTGCCTGTGTAACAGCATCCAGGGTAATCGGATTTATCCAGGTTGTAAGAATTACGGGGAATGAGGCCATAAGGAAGGCTCGTCCTACGAGGGCGGGGTTAAATATGTTGTAACCGAGACCACCGAATATTTGTTTACCAAGGGCAATGGCAATTATGGCTCCCAAAGCGGCAGTACCAAGTGGAATACCCGGCGGAAGAATAAGGGCAAGAAGAAGACCGGTTACCAGAGCACTACCATCGAGGATACTGATTTTTTTATGTCGAAGTTTCTGAAAAACGATTTCTGTTAACAGGGAGCTTACTACGCATACAAGAATGAGAATTACTGCTTTGATCCTGAAAAGATAGATTGCAGCAATAGTAGTAGGGATCAGCGCATATAGAACGCCTCTCATCATGGAGCCAACAGTCATCCCGCTTTTTACATGTGGCGAAGCACTTATAATAAAACCCTCTTTCATAACCGTTCTATCCTTCGTATCTCCGATTTCCCAAGTTTGAAGAGTTGTACTAGTGGAATATTTGCCGGACATGAAAATTCACAGCATCCACATTCTATGCAGTCCAACAGGTTATATTCCTTTAGAGTTTCCCAATGGCCAGCCCTTATTTCTTTTCTCATTTCCGTTGGTAGTAATCCCATCGGGCACACATCCACGCAACGGGCGCAGTGAATGCATGGGAGCTCCCCTTCTTTTTCAGCTTCTTTCTCACTCAAACATAGGATTCCCGTTGTGGATTTGATAACAGGTACATCGAGTGTGTGTTGGGCAAAACCCATCATTGGACCACCGACTATTATTTTGCCCGCTTTTTCTGTCAATCCACCGCATTGATCAATCAGTTCACCTATCCTTGTTCCAATTCGTACTATCAGGTTTCCTGGATTCCTTACAATTGAACCTGTAACGGTCACTACCCTCTGGTAAAGTGGTTTCCCATGCCTGATCGCCTCGTATACAGAAAGCGCGGTACCGACATTATTGACAATACAACCGACGTCAACAGGTAAACCCCCGCTGGGTACCTCTCTGTTAAGAATGGTTTTTATTAATTGTTTTTCGCCGCCCTGTGGATATTTTACCTTTAAGGGAACTACTTCTATATTTTCTTCATTATCCAGTAATTCTCTGAAACGTCTGATAGCTTCTGGTTTGTCCTTTTCTATCCCAATGTAGCTTCTTTCAGCATTCAGAAGCTTTTTGATTATTTTTAGTCCCCCGATTATTTCTTCTGTCTTTTCTACCATTATTCTATAATCACCGGTGAGGTATGGTTCACATTCAGCACCATTTAAAATGAAGGTGTCTACCTTTTTCCCCTTTGGTAGTGTCAACTTGGCGTGTGTTGGAAAAGTTGCCCCTCCGAGGCCTACTATTCCTTTCTGTTTCAGAATATCAAGTATTTCATCGGCGGAAAGGCTCTCTGGATTATTTGTTGAAACAGCTTCATATTCGTCTTTTCCATCTCCCTCGATGATTATAGCAGGGGCGCTACCGAGTACGGGGTGAGGCTGATTTTCAATTGCACTCACAACACCGGATATGGAAGAATGAATGGAAGTTGAAATAAACTTTGTACCCCGGGCGATCATAGTCCCGACTTTTACATAATCTCCACGTTTGACGACGGGCTCTGCTGGTATACCGATATGCTGGCTTAGGGGGATAGATACTTTTTCCGGGAGACTCGCGATCATCAAGGACCTGTTGCGTGTTAGATAACGAAAATACTTGGGATGTACTCCACCTTTGAAAGTATGTAGCATCAATTTTCCCGTGCAAAATTGTAAATTATGTCAATATGGTAAACTACCATTTTGATTATCCTTATTGATTATAACCTTTCTTCCTTAATTGTTTATACCATCGTTTATACCATACCCCCGACTAGTATTTCAATAACAAATTAGATTATTCTGCGATTAATTCAATCTTTATTCCTTGACTTTTTTATTCCATAATAAGAATTTATAAATTATGAGTCAATTAGTAAATAATATCAATGATTTCAGTGACGAATCAAAAGAAGAAGCAACAGGGCGGAAAATTGTTCTGGAGGTGAATCATATAGTAAAATCCTACAGACGTCGTTTTAGTCGTAAGAAAAATGTTGTTCTTATTGATGCAAACCTAACGATTAGTGCCGGAGAAATCGTGGGCCTTGTCGGTGAAAATGGATCCGGTAAATCGACTCTAATGAAGATAATAGTTGGTGCAATAGGTGCGGATAAAGGATCTGTAGGTATCAATGGCAGTTTTGGATACTGTCCGCAGGAACCTCTCTTGTATGAAAGGCTTACCTGTGATGAGCATTTCGAACTTTTCGGGGATGCGTACAGCCTTGATCATTCCACAATCGAAAGAAATCGTAATGAGCTATATGAGGTTTTGGATTTTATCAATTACAGAGAAAACCGTGTTGAAGAATTGTCCGGTGGTACAAAAGCCAAGTTAAACCTTGGACTGGCATTATTACACAAGCCAGATGTACTTTTACTGGATGAACCATACGCTGGTTTTGATTGGGATACTTACCTTAGATTTTGGGAGTTAACCGGTAAACAGCGTGCAGAGGGCCGTGCAATACTTATTATAAGCCATTTTGTGGCAGACGAAGAGAGGTTTGATAGAATTATAAAACTTCATGAAGGGAAAACCCTGTCATGATAACTGTTTTACGTCTCACCAGGCGATATATCCTGGAGTATGTTCGCCGTCCCGTAAATATTGTTCTGTTGATATTTGTTCCATTAATTTTTGTTATTCTTTCTGCTGGGGCTATCATTGATTTCGCTAAAGCTGTGGGGTTTGTGGGTGCCGCAGGTAAACTTTCTGCACCTACTGCAGGGTGGGCCGCATCGTTTCTTGCAGGCATTGCAGGATTTTACCAGATTTTAAATTCACGAGATGCGGATAAAAGGCTTGCTTTATCAGGAATGGGTGTGCACCGAATTGTAATTAGCCGCATTTTTTCGGGACTCCTCCTCTCTTTGCTTGCTGCTTTGGCTTCTATTTCTGCACTTGCTATAAAATCCGAGATTGTCGACCCTTTAAGAATCATAACCGGAACTCTCCTGTCTGTGATTATCTATCTTGGAATAGGAGTAGCTGTAGGTTCAGTTGCCAAGAGGGAGATAAACGGGTCGCTGATAGTAATTTTTATATGGATGTTTGATGTCTTCCTTGGTCCGGCAATGGCAGGAGGAAAGATATGGATAACAAGATTATTCCCATCACATTTTGTTACATTGTTAATGTTGAACAGGGGCTCAGGCCATAAGGATTTTATCGGTAATTTCGGATGGTCGATGGTCTGGGCTGTTGGTGCATTGCTATTAGCGGTGGTTATTTTTAGTGCTAATAATGCAAGTAAAAAGAATCAGAATTTGGTAAAACGGGAATGGGCCGTCTGGCATCGTCTGTGTTCAGGATTTAAATATGGATTACGTGATTATCGACGTAACGTGATCCTATGGGTACTTTTATTGTTGCTTCCCATTGCTTTTATCACACTAAGCTTCTATGTCACACCTGCCAAACCAGTACCGGTAGAGCTCTTGGAGAATGGGATTACCAAAATGAAAATTATAACCCTCGACAAGATACATGGAGCCATTATGGTCCCGATAACCCTCGCATTTCTGGCGGGGCTTTCAGGCCTGTTTATTGTTCAGGGCTCCATGGAGGCCGATGCACGGCTTGTTTTGGCAGGTTTCCGTCCATTTGAAATACTTTTCTCCAGAATTGGAACAATAGTTATGGCAGCATTGTTGACCACAGTTGTTTCAATCGGTATCACTGCTATAAATTTTACTCCCGAGAATTGGGGATGGTTCATCGGTGGCAATTTACTTGTTGCCTTTACCTATGGTATGATCGGTGTTTTAATCGGTGTTATTTTCGGAAGGATTGGAGGCCTCTATATGATGTTCCTTCTTCCGTTTATTGATGTGGGGATAGCCCAAAATATTATGTTTTCAATTTCTCCTCCGAAGTGGGGCAGTGTTCTCCCCAGCCGGGGCGGAGTGCGTATTCTTGTCGATGCGGCATTTACAAAAGAATTCGACTATCCCGGTTCACTTATTCTTGCCCTGGTATGGCTGGTATGCCTGATTGTCGTAACATCAATTATTTTCAGGCAAATAGCAAAACCAAAGAATGCATGATTAGTTTGGATATCCATTTTCCTCGAGCTTAACTCGAGCTTAAAATGAAGAGGGTAGGGCTACAGTTGATTTAAAATCACTGTAGATCCCTACCCCTGGATTAGAAATGTGACACGAGATTCGCTAGCAACAGCCGTGGCTCTTCTTTTCTTTCTTTTCCTTCGTCATGTAATGCATGGGATTCATTTCAAATGCCTCTTTGCAATTCTCCGAACAGAAGTAGAATGATTTTCCCATATGTTCGCTTGATAGAGTAGCTTTGTCCGCATCGACTTCCATCCCGCATACAGGATCCTTTACTTTGACACTCATTTTTATTACCTCCTGATAATAAATAATTTTTTCTATGCCCTGATATATGATTCAACGAACATACATGCAGGGTTATAGATTCCTCGGGAATATATTGCTTACCCTGCGTAGTGAGTTGGCATTCCCAACCACAGTTACGGAGCTGGTTGCCATGGCAATCTCCGCCAGTACAGGGTGCATCCAACCGATTACGGCTACTGGGACCATTACTGTATTGTAAAAGAATGCCCAAAATAGATTCTGTCTTATCTTTCGAAAGGTTGCTTTGCTCAATTTTATGGCACTGACAACTCCACTTAAGTTACCGCTGACCAGTGTTACATCGGAAGCTTCTATGGCTATATCCGTTCCGGTACCAATAGCGATACCTACATTTGCCTGAGTAAGTGCCGGTGCATCATTCATGCCGTCTCCAACCATTGCCACTATTTCAAACTCTCGTTGTAATTTTTGTATCTCCTCCATCTTTCTATCTGGCAAAACTTCTGCGAGCACGTAGTCTATTCCGACTTTGTTTGCAATAGTTTCAGCGGTACGCCTGTTGTCTCCTGTAATCATTGCTGTCTTGATACCCATGGCATGGAGTTCATTGATAGTATCTATAGAGTCTTCTTTTATCGTATCCGCAACAGCTACCAATCCGACAATGGTGTTGTCCATTGCTACAAGCATCGCTGTTTTTGCTTCTCTCTCCAAACGTTGTATCTCCGGTTCCAATGGCATGGGATCCAATCCGTTCTCTTTCATTAAGCGTCTGGAACCAACAAGAACCTTTCTCCCGCTTAATTTAGCTATCACGCCCTTTCCCCTTATAGCCTGGAATTCCTTGATATCCGCACCATCAACGGATTCCTCTTCGGCTTTTACTGCAATGGCTTTCCCCAAAGGATGTTCACTCCCCCTTTCCACTGCACCGGCAACTCGGAGAACCTCTTTTTCATCGAATCCATTGATTGCCACTATATCGGTAACCTCTGGTTTTCCTTTTGTGATAGTCCCTGTCTTGTCAAATACAACCATCCTTACGTCTTTCAGAGTCTGAATTGCACTCCCGGAACGAATAAGAATACCATGTTCGGCTCCCATTCCGCTTCCCACCATAAGAGCGGTTGGCGTGGCTAGACCAAGTGCGCATGGACAGGCAATTACGAGAACAGCGACTGTGGATATGATACCTAGCGTAATTATGCTGAGATTGGAATTTACCCATGGCAGGAATGAGCCAATTTGCACCAGTGGTTTCATTAGATCCGGAAAAAGTATCCAGGACAGAAAAGTAGCAATGGCTACTCCCAATACTACCGGAACAAAGATACCTGTTACCTTGTCCGCGAATTCCTGAATGGGTACCTTTGAACCCTGACATTCCTCTACCATTTTAATTACCTGTGAGAGAAATGTATCCTTTCCTATTTTCGTTGCTTTAACTTTCAACAGGCCTTCTTGGTTTACTGTAGCTCCAATCGTTTCGTCCCCCGGTTTCTTGTTTACTGGCATGGATTCTCCAGTTGCCATTGATTCATCTACTGCACTTTCACCTTCCAATACGATGCCATCGGTAGGTATTTTTTCACCTGGTCTTATAACCATAACATCGCCAAGTTGTACTTTTTCAATCGGAACCTCTACCTCCTTGCCTTCCACAATGATACGAGCCGTCTTAGCTCCAAGCTCTAATAATTTTTTTATAGCCTGTGAGGCACGGCCTTTGGCTTTTTCCTCCACATAACGACCTGTCAGGTGAAAAGCCATTATCATGGCAGAAACACCAGCGTAATTTGCAACAGGAAAGAAAAAGAATAAAGGTCCGGTAAGGAAAGATACACCTGTTCCCAGTGCAATAAGTGTATCCATGTTAGCATGCCCGTGTCGCACTGCAATAATAGCACTTCTGTAGGTTCGGCGTCCTAACCATAGAAGAACCGGAATTGAAAGTAATATTAAACCTGCATTGTAGATCGTTGAATTAGGCCATATTACCCCAAAGAACATGTCCGAAAACATCCAGAGGATTATTGGTACGGTAAATCCCCATGCAGCCCACATTCGAAAGCTGGCAGCTTTCATTTTCTTTTCATCTCCCTCTTCCGATTTCTCTTCGGAAATCTCTTCACTGCCAGCCAACAGTTCGTATCCAACATTGGATACGGCTTTCTGTAATTCCGTTATAATGGAATCTTCAGGGACATATGTAATTGTAGCTTTCTCCGTTGCAAGGTTCACATTTGCAGAAAGGACTCCATTCACCTTTTTAAGTGCCCCTTCCACTGTACTTGCACAACTGGCGCAGGTCATTCCTCTTACTGAAAGAGAAATTGTTTCTGAAGGAACTTCATAACCGGTTTCTTTTACTGCGGAAATAAGTTGATTAAGATCGATCTTATCCGGTATAACTTCTACTGTAGCTTTTTCTGTAGCCAGGTTGACATTGGCATATTCGACTCCGTCGATCTTTTTAAGTGCCCCCTCCACTGTACTTGCACAACTCGCACAACTCATACCGCTTACCGGTATGGAGATTCTAACATTCGTCATGGCAAATCACCTCCGATAAAAATACTATACCCCCCAGGGGTATATAAGGTAATATATATCCTCCCGGTAAAATGGTCAACATTTCTGAAAAATAAATCAGAAAAAATTGACATAAAAAAATTGTATAAATATATTACATGCATTACAGCCATGTTAAATATACCCCTGGATAGTGGGGTTTGTTTGATATGAGAGCAGGATCTTGAATAAACAGAATTATCTTCGTAATGGGTATCGATTTGAAAAGTAATAATAGCAACACAAACAGTTCGGAAATGGTTATAGAGGGTGATATACTCGCTCCAGGAATTTCTTTTGGAAAAGCCTATTATTTTGATACAAGATTTACTTCATCAGAGATTATAGAAGGAAAGGTCTATTCAAATATTGAAAATGAAATGGAAAGATTGGACAGGGAGATTGAAAGGCTAAAAAATGACCTGGAAGCTGCTGTTAAAATATTACAGATGGATTCGTTATATGAAGCAGCTGAGATTATAAAGACTCATGTATTAATTCTCGAGGATAGGAGCATTATTGGGAAGATACATGAAAAAATACAGAAAATGCATATCTCGGCCGAGATGGCACTCGACAAAGTTTTAAAAGAAATAGTCAAGGTTTTAGAATCTTCTGAAAATGAATTCGTAACGAGGCATACTGCAGATATTCGGGATATAATGTTTCGATTGAAGATGAATCTGAAAAACGAGGCTAACGATCTTCTGAGGAATACATTGGGTAATGTACAATCGCCTGTTATCATATTGAGGGAGCTTTTCCCTTCTCTTGTCTTGGAAGCAAGGGAATTAAAATTATCGGGAATAATAGTTATCGAGGGGACTTCTCTTTCGCATGCTGCAATCCTTGCAAAATCCTTTGGAATACCGGTATTAAGGATTCCCAATATAAGACAATTCGTAAAGAATGATGGAAGGTATGTCGTAATAGATGCATTTAAAGGTAGGCTTGTGCTCGATCCGGAGAAAGACACTGTTGCAATGGTAGGAAGAAAAAGAAAAAATACCGTTGCAAGATATTATAATTTACCTATTGGAATTTGGGCTAATATCCTTAACCCGGAACAGGTTACTGAGGAACTGTTATCCAATACAGAGGGTATTGGCTTGTACAGAACCGAGTTTCTCTTTATTAATCATAAGAAAGGATTTCCGGATGAAGAGACACAATTTTCAGTATATGCATCTTTGCTTGAAAAATGCAGTAATTCGACTGTAACGATAAGAACATTAGATATCGGAGGCGATAAGAAACTTCCCTATTTTTCTTTTGGGCCTCAGGAAAATCCTTTTCTTGGATTAAGGGCACATAGAATCTACAGATTTCACCCTGATATATTAGTAACACAGATAAGAGCAATCTTGCGAGCCGGAGTAGTGGGAAGTAAATTGCGAATTCTTTTTCCAATGATAGAAAGTGTCGATGAATTTCTTTTTGTTAAGAATATTTTTTTACAGGCTGTTGAGTCTCTTAATGGTAGTGGCCTCCAATACAGGAAAGACTATGAGTTGGGAATTCTTATAGAGGTTCCTTCTGCAGTGTGGAGTTTTAAGGATCTTTTACAACTTGTTGATTTTGCTAGTATTGGGACAAATGATCTGTTCCAATATTTTTATGCTGTAGATAGAAACAATGCCAATATCAAGTACTCTTATCAACCAGAAAACCCCGCTGCGTTGAGGATGTTGAAATACCTTATTGATATTGCCGGTGAAATGAAAAAACCACTTAGCATATGCGGCGAAATAGCGTCTGATTTATATTACCTTCCTTTGCTGGTTGGTCTCGGCGTAAAGAATATCAGTATCGATTTTCACATGTTCAACCCTGTCAGTGAATTTTTGAAAGATATGAATGTATCCAGGTTAAAAAAAGTAGTTGAAGAGTGTCTGCATTCCACTACAGTTCATGAGGTGCAGGAAAGCCTTGAGAAAGCAGGTTATCCGTCAAGGCCACAATTACATTTGAATGTTCCAAAGGAAGAAATAATCGATCCTGTGTGTCACATGGCAGTCCACAAGGAAGGTAATCCTTATGTTGTTAAAAAGAATGGGAATACGTATTATTTCTGTTCAAAAGATTGTATGGTTAAATTTACAACTCGATGATATTGAATATGCACGTACCCGGGGTAATTAAATATTTTATGAGCTTTTGTCGGTTTTTCTAGCAATAATCAAACGTATTACGTCTAAAAACAAGTACCGTACATGAATTAGAGAAAAGCCTGTTTTTTCTATATTCTCCTGTGTCTTTCGAACCATGGATGTACCAAGAAAGCTTGTGCTGAAAATGTTCATAAAATAGAGAAACAGATTAATAAGTGGATTCTTGCTTAGCATGTGCTCCAAGAAAATTGCTTTTCCGTCGGGCTTAAGGACCCTGTGAAGTTCAGACAATCCTTTTGTAGGATTTGGCACAGTGCAAAATACGAATGTACTTATCACTGTATCAAAAGTGTTACTATCAAATGCAAGATTTTCAATATCCATTTTTTTTAATTCTACATTATGCATACCAAGTTTCTCTTTTCTATCGTTAGCTTTACTCAGCATTCCTGTACTGAAGTCTATGCCGACAAGATTAATCTCAGAATTGTAGTGAGGAAGGTTTTTACCGGTACCAATGCCAACTTCCAGGACTTTTCCCCTGGCAAGGGAGACAGCCAGATGTCTGTATTTTCTGAAAAAAAGCTTTTCTATTAATTCTTCCATGCGATCATAATTATCCGAAACACGGTCGTATTTTTCGCTGGTGGATTTTTTCATAATAATCTTTTCTCCTCAAATATATATCATATAAATATAGTAGGATAATATTAACAAGTCAAATTAATTCTTTACTTTTCAGATAATCATGTTTATATTTATATTAAACATATACCCTGCGGGGGTGGGGTAGTATAATATTAAATTGGAGGAATGTTATGAAACATAAACTTACTGTATTGATTTTTGCTATTGTCGCAGGATTCTTTGCTTTAAACGTGTATGCTTCCGGGGAAAAGGAGAAGGCAAGTGAATCGGGCAAGAAAACAATTGGTGTAGTTCATATAACTTTCAATTCGGTTTTTTCCTATAATTCCATTATCTATCAGAGTTTTGATGCAAGTTATAGAAAAGAATGGAAAAGATTGTCAAATGAGCATGATTTTAACCTCATAGAGGTAGAGGGGGGGGTAGCTTTTAATTCAACATCCATGGCTATCAGGCGCCTTATTGCATTAAATGTGGATGGTATACTGCTGTTTCAGCATGAACCTGCAATTACAAGAGCTGCCGTGAAGGAGGCTCAGGAAGCCGGTATTCCTGTTGTAGTTCATGGAATAAGAGAATCTGATGGAGTTTCAGCACCTTACGTTGGTTTTGATGAGTATGGAGATAGTTATAAGCTTGGAAAGAATTTTGCTGAATATTTCAAAAAAAAGAATCCGAACAGTAATGCAAATGTACTCGTATTGAACTCGCGAACAGTCAAATCGGATATCGATAGGGAGAAAGGTTTTACAGATGGGTTCAAATCATTGATTCCTGGAGCTGACTTTATTCATAAATATGAAGATACAGGTTCTGCAACAAGTGCAAGAGAAGTTGCTGAAGCTACTCTACGTGAAAGAAAGGATATTAATGTAATTTTTGCTACTAGTGATCTGAGAGCTCAGGGGGCTCTTATTGCCCTCCGGAGATACCCTGCATTATCAGGAAATAAAATAATAGTTGCAGCCATAGGGGGTTCTCTTAATGCCTTGAAAGAGGTTACTGATCCCAATAGCCCCTGGAAAGGCGAAGTGGCACTGTCGATAAAAGAAGTGGCCGATAAGTCATATGAGATTCTTAAAAGAGCCATAGACGGTGATATTCCCTTGAAATCAAATGAAGAATTCCTTGTAAAATCTATCGTATTTGTTGATCCGCCTGTTATAACTGTTGAAAGATATCTCAAGGAAAATCATGGTGTGAGCCTTGATCAAAACGATGCAACTAGGTAATGAAGATTGCAAACAAGAAATTACTATCAATATAGGATCAACCATGAGAAGGTAAATGTTTGTACCTCCTCTTGGTCAAGAAAATAGGTACTTTGTTGGACAAAGGGTTGCCTGCTTTCCCCGTAGTTTTTGTTAAGAAAATGCGAGGAAAAGCAGGCACCTGTCTAGATAACGATAATTACAAATCAAACTACCGAATAATGGAATTGTTCAATCATAATGAACATATAATGACATTACCGGAGGGTCTCTTCTGCTTTGGCCAATAAAGGCCTTGTGTGTATTCCGCATTCTCCGCCGCACTTACTGGTACCGATCCATCTTCCTGCTCTTTCGTTATCTTCAGTGGTGATTTGTGTACATGGAGCGCAACCAAGGGATCTGTAACCTTCCTTATAGAGGGGATTAACCTTAACTTCATATAAGGCAAGATACTGCCATACTTCCCGTTCTTTCCATATAAGGATAGGATTTAGCTTTATCAAGCCACTGTCTCTCTCCTCAATTTCTTTGAAATCGGTTCGAGTTCTGCCTTCGGTGCACCTTAATCCTGTGACCCAGCATTTTACCTTCATTTCTTCAATCGCACGGCGAGTGGGTTTGACCTTTAAAATCTCACAACATCTATCAGGATCAGTTTTATAGAGTTCATCTGGAATCTCTTCATTATTTTCGTATATTTTCAATTCAGGATACCTTCTTACCGTCTCATACATGAACTGTTTTGTCTCTAATGGCTTGTATCGTGTTGTAATGATGAATCCTCTTATTGTCGTACTAACTCTCTTTACAAGATCCCATACGGCAACAGAATCCTTTCCCAGGCTATTGGCAACAACAAGGGAATCTCCGTACTCATTGTATGCTTCCTCTATTAGAGTCAGAGATCTCTCTACCTTTTCCTTGAAGGTTAGCTTGTCTACCAGTCTCTTCAGGTCATCATCGCTTTTAGTAAAATTTTTCATTATTCTCCCCCTTTAATTATTAATACTCTCCAATAATCAGAAACTTTTTCTTTTTCAACTATTCTATGCCCCTCCTGCTCCAGGGAAGCTGGTACATTATCTATTGGTTCTCCGTCATCGATTAGAATTTCCATTGCTTCGCCAGGATTAAGGGTTTCGAGTACAAGTTTTGTCTTTACAAAATTAAGTGGACATCCTACACCACGGAAATCATGAACATTATGAGTCTTATCTCCTTTTTCGGACTGTGTTCTTTCCGTTTCAGTCAAATCAGGAAAACGAAGTGAATCATCCATCGATTCATAGAGCTTTTTAACCGCGTTGTATAAGCCTTCTACCTCATCGATAACAGGAGTTTCACCCTTTAGGTATTTGTCAACAACGGCTTTCCATTTCCCATCTACATGTATTCCTATGAAATGTTCTCTGAAAAGAGAAACTGCCTTGCGATCTTCCTCCGGTTCAAAACCCTTTGTAATTAGTAATGCCCGGCATGTAGAGAGAATCGCTTTCCTTAGCAATTCATTCAAAGCTAATGGGTTATATTCATTATAGGCTGCATCAATCTCCTGTCTTGCTGTCTGAAGATCCAGCTCGATAAGATCAAAAAGGCCAGCTGCACACTCACCGGAAGATCTATCTGCCAATGAAAAGGGCTTATCCGAATAGAGATCGTAGTAAAAAGAACTGTCCTCGTTGTATGAAGGTACCTGTACATACTGGTCGAATAGCCGAAAAATCCAATCTTTACCCGTTCTGGCCAAAAAATCGGTAAAAGATTCATTATCATTACGTGTTTCCGTTATATATTTTAGTACCTCATAGAGAAAAGACGGAATGTTTCTTGCCGGAATAGGGCCGATAACTTCCGCTAATTTTGTATTTCCTTCTCTAACAACACCTCCTATCAGGAATTGGTAGAAGGGAACGAGTCTGCCAGAGTTCCTTTTTGCCATTCCGTAGAATCCGATATCAGCTATTAAATGTTGCCCGCAGGAATTTGAACAACCTGATATCTTCAACCTCAGGTCTGAGATTCTGTCATAATTGAAATGATTCTCCTCCAGTTTCTTTCTTATTGCTTTAAGAAGATTTCGCGAAAGGCATATTCCCAACCTACATGTTGCAGCTCCGGCGCAGGCTACAGAATTACCTAAAAAGCGGGGAATATCAAAAAGAATGTTCATTCTTTTTAATTCCGAGATTAAATCAGAAACCTTTTCACTATTAATGTTTCGTATAAGAATATTCTGGTTTGTCATTATCCTGATTGTATTATCACCGTATCCCTTTAATATGCTGGCAAGGGCAAGAGCTCTTTCCGGATCTATTAATCCCATGAAAAGCGGAATCTCTAATATGCTTTCCTCAGAATCTGAATGTGGTGCTAGTTCAAGGGGCGGATAATGTTTCTTCTTAACCTCTTGATATTCACTCTCAAAAAGCTCTCTAAATTTTTCTCTTCCATATTTTTCAACAAGAAAACGTAACCTGGCCTGATACTTATTCTTTCTATTTCCATATTTGTCGAATAAATTTTTTACTGCACGGGTAATGTTGTAAACCTCATCAGCATTCACATATTTATACAATAAGAAACTAACTCTTGGTTTCCTTCCCATTCCGCCACCGATATAGACGGCGAACCCCCTGTTACCTTGGTTATCCTTTTTCGCTATAAAACCAAGATCATTGACCGTTGCAAGACCTTTGTCCTTCGAACTGGATGAAAATGCTATTTTTAGTTTTCTGGGTAGTGTCCATGAGTCGGATTCTGCTATCAATCTAGAGGTTAATGCCTGCACATAGGGAGATACATCGAATACTTCCTCGTCATCGATGGTAGAATCGACACTGGCTATGATATTTCTGACAGTGTTTCCTCCCCCCCCTCTACTGGAAAGTCCTAGCTTTCTAAGTTCCTTCATTATTTTCAGAGTATCAATAAGTGTCAGATCATGGATTTGTACATCTTGCCTTGTCGTGAAATGAAGAGGTGAACCACTGTATCGCTTTGCTATTTCAGCTACACCAGCCAATTGAGAAGGTGTTATTGCCCCTCCCGGTAATCTGATTCGCATCATGTATCTATCATTTTGTCTCTGTTCGTAAACGCCATAAGGCACGCGAATCGATTTGAATTTGTCCTTTGTTAATAAACCTTGCATGTATTGGGTAAGGGATCTTTCATATTTATTAATATCATTTTCGATTGTTTTTGGTAGTTCATAGAAATTCATATAAAACTCCTCTTTCATTTCAAATCCCTAAGGATGTAGTATCCATGAATAGATTCTATAATCTATTATATCGATAACATTAGTAGATTATAAGTATGTTATAATTAAAGTCAAGACCTTCTCCAAAAAAAGTTGACTTTTTTTATTTTTTCTCTAACATAAAAGCTATCAAAATAGTAGAATAAAGGAATGTTACAGATATCCACAAAGATTCAATATGCAACAAGGGCTTTAATCTACATAGCTTTGAATCATACCGGTAAGCCTTTGTCTCTCAATGAGATTTCGAGACATGAACATATTTCCATGAAATATCTTGGAAATATATTCGTCACACTAAAAGCTGCCGGGATAATTCAAAGTTCAAAGGGAAAATATGGAGGTTATATGTTGGCTAAAGCTCCTGATAGAATCAATCTTTATGATATCATAATGGCTTTTGAATCTGGTATACTACTGAACAAAGATATGAATTGGAAAGAGACATATAGTGATTACTATGTATGGCAAGAAATAGAATTCTATCTTGAAAACAAGCTGAAGGAATTAACTATTGATTCTATAATCAGAAAATTAAAGAGAAACGAACAGAACTTATACTATCAGATATAATTATTAGAAGGAAATAACCGTGGCTGTTGCAGAAGATATTACAGGATTGATAGGTAACACCCCTATGGTCAAGCTGAAACGGTTGACCGAAGGATTGGAAGCTGAATTATGGGTTAAGCTGGAATTTTTCAATCCAATGTCAAGCGTAAAGGATAGAATTGGGCTTTCGATGATCGAATCTGCTGAAGAACAAGGTTTGCTTTCTAAGGATTCTGTTATCATTGAACCTACAAGTGGGAATACAGGTATAGCCTTGTCTTATATTGCAGCAGCCAAAGGGTATCGTGTAATCTTGACAATGCCTGATACGATGAGTTTCGAGAGAAGAAAATTATTGAAGATTTTTGGAGCGGAATTAGTATTGACACCTGGACACGAAGGGATGATCGGGGCTGTAAAACGCGCAGAGGAACTTGTGAAAGAGATACCGAATGCTTTCATGCCCCAACAATTCATGAATCCTGCAAATCCCAGGATTCATGAATTAACGACTGCAAGAGAAATCTGGAATGACACGAAAGGGATGATAGATGTCTTTGTCGCAGGTGTTGGCACGGGAGGTACAATTACGGGAGTTGCAAGGTTCTTGAAGCGAAAGAAAAGAGAAATTCAAATTGTTGCTGTGGAGCCCGACGAATCTCCCGTACTATCCGGAGGTGAATGTGGTCCCCATAGAATTCAAGGTATTGGGGCAGGTTTTATTCCCAAAGTACTTCAAGTTGAATTGATCGATGAAATAATAAGATTGAAATCGGAAGAAGCTGAAACAATGTTAAAAAGACTCGCTCGTGAAGAAGGTATACTGGGTGGTATTTCTGCTGGAGCGAATGTCTCTGCAGCTTTAAAGATAGCTCAAAGGGAAGAAAGCAAAGGAAAGACAATAGTAACAATATTACCCGATACTGGTGAGCGGTATCTGAGTACATGGATATTCGATGAGTATAAATAAGAAGTAAAAAGTATTACATAATCTTGCAGAGTAATTCGTTATTGTAATTTAAAAATGATTTAAGAAGTGCCTTAAGAAAAATCAGGAGCGAAATCTTTTAATTCTCTTAAGTCATAAACAGAGTAATCGGGTTTTATTGAATCAGATGTCGACGCTTCTCTCTCTGTTTTGCTTATATAGAGGCATGTAGCAAATCCTGCCATCCTACCTCCCTTTATGTCTGATGTAAGGCTGTCACCCACTACCAATATTTCATGAGGAGGAAGGTTGAATTTTTCCCTGACGATATCAAAAAAAGCGGGTTCAGGTTTTGATACTCCTATCTCCTCTGAAATTACGATATCCTTGAAAAATATCTCAATTTCAGAACGAGCTATTCGACTTCGCTGCACCGTCGAAATACCATTGGTTCCAAGAATTAAGTCCGCCCGCGATGAGAGATATGAGAGCGTTTCAATTGCATGGGGGAGGGTATAGGTTTTGAGGGAGAGATTTTTCAGGTAAACCTCGGAGAAGTCAACGGGATCCTCTTCGAGTTCAATTCTTTCCAGAAATCTCCTGAAACGCTCTACCTTGAGCTCGTCCCATCTTATCACTCCTTCTTCTAATTCTTTCCATATCTTATCGTTAATCTCACTGTAGATGAAATGGTACTGCTCCAAGTTATTCTTGATCTTGAATTGGAACAAAGTATCATAGAAAGCTTCTTTTTCTGATCTGTCGAAATCAAATATTGTGTTATCGGCATCTATCAGAAAACCATGAAATCTACGCATCCTTCAATTTTACATGTTCTTGCTGTTTTTTAAAGTCCCTTGAGCTTTTAATTAAAAATAATTAGGATTGTCTTATGATAGTAAAGGGAAAACATTACAGAACTGTCTGGATGCGGGACGGAGTTGTGTATCTGATAAACCAGAGTCTTCTGCCTCATAACTTCGAAATTCATCGCTGTGAAAATCATATAGACACTGCAAGGGCAATTTCCACAATGATAGTAAGGGGAGCCGGAGCTATCGGAGCGACAGCAGGCTATGGCATGGCCCAGGTATACCTGGAAGCTCCCGCTGATGATCCTAGTACTTTTAGGGATTTTGTCCGGAAAGGAAGGCAGTTACTCGAATCCACAAGGCCTACTGCACAGAATCTCTTCTATGCAATAGAAAGGGTATCAATCAGGGCGGGAGAATACAGTGACCCCGACGAAGCAAGAAAAGCGGCACTTGCTGAGGCCGAGAGGATTGCAGAAGAGGATGTCGAATCATGTAAAAAAATAGGCGAATTCGGCTCTTCCCTGCTCCACAATGGCACCAGAATATTAACTCATTGTAATGCTGGCTGGCTTGGCTTTGCAGACTGGGGAACGGCACTTTCCCCGTTATTCTATGCCAAGAGGCAGGGTAAGAAGCTCTTTGTCTGGGTAGATGAGACAAGACCAAGGCTACAGGGAGCAAGGCTTACCGCATGGGAGCTGAAAGAAGAGGGAATAGACTACATGATAATAGCCGACAATGCTTCCGGCTATTACATGAAGAGGGGGCATGTTGATATCGTGATAGTCGGGAGTGACCGGATTGCTCTGAATGGAGACATAGCAAACAAGATTGGCACTTACGAAAAAGCGGTTCTAGCGAAGGAAAATGGAATTCCCTTCTATGTAGCTGCCCCGACATCTACGGTGGATTGGAAATGCAAATCGGGTGATGATATTCCCATCGAAGAGAGAAGCATGGACGAAGTGTTGTACGTTAGGGGTAAGAGCGAGGATAACGGAGTTCTGTCTGTAAGTATTGCACCGGAAGGTTCGAAGGCGGGAAATCCTGCTTTCGATGTCACTCCGGCTGAATACATAGCAGGGATAATCACGGAGAAAGGTATTGTGAAACCTGAAGAACTATACAAATTAAAACCTGAAAAATAAAAAACCAACATTAACCGGCTGTTGGTTTAGGAGGGACTGCATTGTTTTCAATCGGAATCGATTACGGTACAAACTCAGTAAGAGCCATTATTGTGAATATCGAGGATGGTGAAGAGTTTGGAACAGCAGTGAGTAATTATAAACATGGGGAAGATGGTATCGTAATTGATCCTAAGGATCCTCACTGTGCACGACAGGAACCTGCCGATTACTTGGAGAGTCTCGAGAGGGCTGTAAAAGGTGCATTGCGGGAGGCAGAGAGAAGAAAGGATTTCAACAAAGAAAAAATTGTGGGAATTGGCCTCGACGCAACAGCATCGACACCGATACCCGTATCGCAAGAGATGAAACCCCTCTCTTACTATGAAGAATTCAGGGGAAACCTGAATGCAATGGCATGGTTGTGGAAAGATCACACATCCAGTTCAGAAGCAGAGGAAATAACAGAGCTGGCTGCAGGAGAATATTCCGATTGGCTGGCACGCTGCGGAGGAAAATATTCATCGGAATGGTACTTTGCAAAGATTCTTCACTGTTACAGGACGGACAGAAGGGTATTCGATGCTGCATATACATGGCTGGAGCTTTCAGACTATATTCCGGCTGTACTATGTAACATTGAGAATGCTGCAGAAGTGAAACGAAATGTCTGTGCTGCAGGTCATAAGGCGATGTTTGCCGAAGATCTCGGAGGGTTTCCTCCGGAAAGCTTCTTTGAAAAACTGGAACCGGATATGGTGCGTGTAAGAAAAAGCCTTCCTTCAACTGTATATCCTTCCAGTGTAAGTGCCGGTAAGCTTGGAAGAGAATGGGCTGAAAGGCTGGAGCTTTCGGAAGGTCTCCCCGTTGCCGTTGGTAGTATAGATGCACACCTGGGAGCCGTTGGTGCGGGTGTAGCTCCCGGTGTGTTGGTAAAGGTTCTCGGAACATCGAGTTGTGATATGATGGTACAGAAAGATGAAGTTCCCATACCAGTTATCAAAGGTGTTGCCGGTGTGGTACACAACTCGATCCTCCCGGGATACTACGGAATAGAAGCAGGTCAATCGGCAGTTGGTGATATTTTCAGGTGGTTTTCAAATATAGTACTGGGGGGAGATGACAGTACCCAGGCAGAATTGACTAAAAAGGCAAAAAGACTGAAACCGGGGGAGTCGGGTCTTTTGGCTTTGGACTGGAACAACGGAAACAGAAATATCATAGGAGACGACAGGCTAACCGGTTTACTTATAGGTCAAACCCTGCGTACAAAACCGGAAGAGATTTACAGAGCATTAATCGAAGCTACGGCCTTTGGTGCTTTAAAGATAATAGAGCGATTGGAAGAGTACGGTGTCAAAATTGAAAAAATTATCAATTGTGGTGGAATTGCAGAAAAAAACCCGATGTTGATGCAGATATACGCCGATGTGACAGGAAGATCCATGCTGATAGCACGTTCTTCCCAGGCTGCAGCTCTGGGTGCTGCAATTTTCGGATCAGTGGCAGCGGGAAGCTCTGGTGGCGGATGGTCGTCTGTGGGAGTTGCACAGGAAAAGATGTGTGGTGTCAAACCCGTACACTATGAGCCTGATATGGGAACAAGGGAAATTTATGGAGAACTGTATCAACTCTATTCTGAACTGCACGACTCCTTTGGGAGAAAAGGCACAAAAATAGAATTGTTTCATGTTATGAAGAAACTGCTTGAATTGAAGAAAGTGGCAAACAGGTAAGCTTTTCTAATTGATAAAAATTAATAAAAGATTTTTTCCAAAGAGATACTTGACTTTTTTCTGACTTTAAGTAAATTTTGGCCATTCAATTATTGAATAGTATTAGCCCACCCAGTTTGAGTACAGGTATCCCTGTGCGGTGGGGTATTATACGCTTTATTAACATTTTAAAAGGAGAGAAAAATGGCAGAATTAAGTAAGAATGCAAGAGCAGGCGCTGGAACCCAAAAGTTTTACTGCACCTGTGGCGGTGAGGTAAAAATGAAGACAATTTTTACCAACGGAAAGCTAAGAACAGTGGCTGAGTGTGAAAAGTGTCACAGGGTTGAGAGACGCCCAAGGGACTTTCGTTAATATTTTCGTTAATCGAGATATTCAAGCCATTTCTTGTTTTCAGGTGTCTGGAAAATAAAAAACTTGTCCGATGTTACTATGCAAAGCGATGTTCCTGAAATAAGGCGTGATAGTAAATCCATATGGTTTTCCCTGTAATAGGAGAGAATATCCTCGGCAGTAGCAGAGGGATTATTCAGAAACTTTTTACCTTTTCTTGTTGGAATAAGGAAGGATGAGACAATTTCCTCGCGCGGGACAATTATACAGCGTGTCTCATCCTCCCTTTCCTTTTTGAACCTAACAAGAAGAAGATCAAGTACTGTTTTTCTCTGTGAAGTGGTATATTCAAAGCACAGTATTTTCTCCATGAGAAAAAGAATACCAATGTACGAAGTTCCCTCCCTGCTTCCAAGCTGTGCAATGGATCTGTAAACCAGCCTATCGCCGTATTCTGCCTCTTTCTTCCTCCAGAATTCTTCTATACTTTGCTCTTCGTTTCCCATTCTTTGACCTGCCTTGATATTTCTTCTCTTATTTCATCCAGCAATCTTGTCGTTGCCTTTCTTCCCTTGGGATGATCATATAGTGTAAGGAGCTTTACCCTGTAGGATGCATTTTTCATGTTTTTCAACAGTTCTTTGAAAGTAACCATTTTCCTCTCTCCGTAAAGTGCAACGGAGAGAATTGGCACATTGGAGTGTTCGACAAGAAGACGAACAGCAGCGGAGTGAAAATTACCGATTTCACCTGTTCTCGAACGTGTTCCCTCTGGAAAAACCACCGGACACAGTCCCCTGGAAGTTCTTTTTGCCAGTTTAATGAGCTCCCTGTAGGTGGATGCAAAGTTACCCTTTCTGTCGATCAAAGCATGTTGTCCTATTCTTGCACCCAGAGAGATTGTGGGAATGCCGTATTTAAGCTGCTTCTTAGCAACGAAACGCACTCCATAGTTTCTAAATGCATAGAGTATGGCTGCTATGTCAACTAGGCTTCTGTGATTGGCTACTATTATGAAAGACTTGGGGAGTGGTTGTTTGAGGTTTGATTCTATATAGAGCCTGAAACCAGTATAAAATCTTGCATAACCGTATATTGCTTCCGTTCTCTTTGCCTGAAACCGGTTGAAGTATTCTAAGATGTTTTTCCTGTCAAAAATATATTTCAGTCTGAGCACAAATTCATGCGCTATCAGGTCCAAACCAAAACAGAATAGAAATATGATTGCGCCTATCATAGTTTCTCATTGTACCTGTCTATGATTTTTTTTATCTCCCTTATAAAATCAGGATTTGTTCCGCAACATCCGCCGATAACGTTAACCCCTATTTCAATTAGCTCCGGGACGTAGGAAGCATAGATCTCCGGGGTCATCTTATACACCGTTTTACCATCGATGAGTTCGGGAATGCCGGCATTTGCCTTTATCCAGACAGGCAGTTTTGTCCTTTCCCTTATCTCCCTTGCCACGGGTATGTAATTCTCTATCCCCGTGCCGCAATTGGCACCAATGATGCTTGCTCCCTCCTTTTCTGCTCGTTTTACACATTCTTCCACGGTGTTACCCATCATCGTCCTCGGACCATTTGTAGTAGGATCGTAAGTCATGGAAGCGATTACAGGAAGGCCTGTAGATTCGACTGCAGCTCTCACTGCAATTCCCATTTCATTTACATCACTCATTGTTTCTACGAGAATCCACTCCGCACCGCCATCTTTTAGAGCCATGGCCTGAAGCGCATAAGCCTCGTAGAGTTGCTGTTCGGTCACCTCACCCATTACAAGCATCTTTCCGGTAGGCCCCATGTCTCCTACGACAATTGCACGGTTCTCTACTGTTTGACCGGTAAGCTGGGCTCCGAGCTTGTTGAGCTCGTAGGCTCGGTCCGCAAGGCCATGCCTTTCCAGGGTAAGCGGATTTCCGCCAAATGTATTTGTAAGAATAAAGATGCTGCCAGCATCGAGATATCCCCTTGCTATACTCATTACCCTATCAGGATGTTCAACATTCCAGAGCTCGGGCGGATCACCCTGCACGAGACCAAGCTTGAGCATCTCAGTACCCCATGCCCCGTCTGCCAGTAATACTTCTCTCTCGTTCCATTCCTTGCCCAGTATCTTCATGGCTATAGTGTAACTGGAAATCCTCATTGTGAAAAGATTGAAATTAAGCTATATTGAAAATATGTTGGCTACAGCTATTTTCTACCTTGTTTTTGGAATCACCCTTATAATAATAGTTGCACACCTTTCCCTTGTCTCCGGTTTGTTTGTCAACAGGCTACGCGACAGGTCAATGCTCAGATGGATGAAAAAGAATCCCGATCTTAAGAAACTACTCGAGGAGGAAAACATTCGTCTCTCTGTAATAGTATCCTCGAAGGATGAAGAAAAGAATCTGCCATTTCTGCTGGAATCACTGGAAAACCAGGCATACGGTGATTTCGAGATAGTTCTGATAAATGACCGATCGAAAGATGCTACCCTCGACATTTTAAAAGCTTTCAAAGGGAAACATGGCGACCGGGTTAAGATTATAGATAACAGGGAAGAACCCGTAGGTTGTAACCCGAAGCAATTTGCACTGGATCTTGGAATAACCCGGGCAGAGGGCAATCTTTTTCTATTTACCGATGCGGATTGCATCCTTCCCCACCATTGGACCGAATATTATCTGTACTACTTTGCAAGATTCAGAAAAATCAGAACCCTTTTAGGAAAGAGGGTAGGCCTGCTTTTTGGTCAGATCCTTGTCCGACACGATAATTCCTTTCTGCAAAGGTATCAAAAGTTTGATCAAATGCTTATACATCAGTACAATTCGGGTTCGGCTGGAATGGGTTTGCTGACGGGTTGTTTCGGAAATAACCTGGCCATAGAGAAGGAACTCTTGGATATAATAGGCGGCTTCAGAGCTCTTGGTTATACTCCTACGGAGGATGCGGCACTCCTTGGGGCAGCGGGGAAGGTGAGGGGATGGACAGGAAGGGTTGCTTCACTTGAAGAAATGGCCGTAAGGCCTGCCCCTCAGGCCACATGGAGGGATTTCTTCATTCAGCATATCAGATGGAATACCGGTGGCTTTTATGCCGATGATTTGGCTTCGAGGATTAGTTACCGTTCAGTTGTTTTATACCTCGTGATTAGCATTATCTTACTACCCCTTGCCTTTTTTCATCCTTTCCTATTCATAATGCCCGCTACTTCTTTCGTTTTTCCAGGTTTGTTGGGGATGACTGCAGGTCTGCTCTACTATGATAACAGGGTTGGTTTTCTATTGCGTTTCATTCCTTACATGATCTTTTTCATGTTGTTTTACTCACTGGTCACGGTGCTTGCAATGTTCAAGGTGAAGGTGAAATGGAAGGATTCGGAAATAAAATTATGAATGGCAAATAATGCCTTTTAGTGATATAGTGGTTTAACTGTATGGATACGAGAACAGAAAAAGTATTAAGGGTTATACGGTCTTACGGGTTCAGGAAAAAGAGTCCTTTCTTGCTCTACGATAATGTTTTGAGTGTTTTTGAGAATTATGCTGAAAAGAGGAATGACTTGGATTTCAAAGAGCTGGTTCTCGATGAGAGGGGCAAATTAAGGCCGATTCTAAAATCGCTACATGAAAATGGTCATCTCAAATTGATATTCAGAGGGGACAGGATAGACAGTATAGAGATACCTGATTTTTACAAGAATTATCTTGTAAAACGATACAGGGATATAGAGAATGATCCCTCCACTCCCTTTCCCGGTCCTGAAAATATAGGAATGGATATTCCGGAAGACATGATTCTTCCAATAAATGTGAAGACAGACCTTGTAACGATACTTAATAGTATCAAAGAAGTTGATAAGCAGATACTAAAGATAAACTTTCCCGAAGATCTTGAAAGTATCTATGTTCCCTCAGAGATGCTTAAGAATACGTTGCTTCACTGCTCCGTATTGAAGGTTCACAGGTACCTACAGGATGCCAGGAATTCGGGTTTCATCTACAACAAGTTACTTGCGATAATGCAGAAACAGGAAGTTTTGCTCGGTGAGATGATGAATGATATAGTTTCCAAACCGCGAAAAGCCTTTTCATCCCTGGTTAATCCGACTGCCGTAGGTTTTAAATTCTGGGCACACCTTGCAAGTTTTATACTGCAGGATTTCAAAGAAAAGACGGAGAAACTTGCAGATGAAATAGGTTACTGCCAGGCTGCCTATCTTCTGGGTTTTTTCGTAGTTTATCAAAAGGGAATCGTGCAAAAGGTGCTGGAAAAGAAAAAGGACTTGAGCAACCTGGAACTTCAGATAAAAAAGCCACCATATGCTTATACCTTCAACGAATTGTACGAATTGAAGGATAAAAACGGAATCAGATACGTAAAGAAGTACTCCAGGGAATTCATACACAATTTTCTCAAAGAAAAATCAACACCCAGAGAAGAGAATAAGATTCCAGAAATAGTGCGACTTAAGGGTTCCGGAAACAAGGAATACTTTATACATAGGGATCTCATCCTGCCCCTGTTTCTCGAGAAAACCGCAGAAGCGGCAAATGAGATAAAAACCGATATCCTCGAATCCTGGATAAGCCTGATGAGGGAGGACAAGAAATCGAAAGAGATGAGATCGGATGAAGACTTTTTAAAATACCTCATTGCGAAGATAAAGGAATCGTATCCTCTTCTCGTAGCCCTTACAAACCAGAATCTCCTCTATATTGCGAAGGAAGAACTCGAAGTTGATTATCCTGTACTTGAACAGGTAAACTCATTTTTTACCAAGGATAACAAGCTGAAACCGATTAATGCCATTCTCGGCTTGTACAGAAAAGAATTATTACGGGAAGCAAAGGCTGCACTGCCGTTCTGGCAGACGATTCCAGTGATAAAGCAGATAGTTGGGTTTTTCCGAAAACTTTTCAAAGGCAGGGAGAAGAAAGTGATATCCGGCCTCGGTGAAGAGTATCAATCCGGTTCTTCCGTCAGAGGAGGTACAGGCAGAAAGGCAAGGGACATAACTAGAGGAAAGAGTGGAAGTGCAGGAGTGAGGGATACCAGGAAAAATATCCAGGAGAAATATGAGAGCAGAAGGAGCGCAAAATCAGGATTCAGTAGGGTGCAGTACATGAATGCGATGAAGGCTCTGAAGGAAGAAATCGTGGGGAAGAATGTAGATATGAACAGGCGCCTTAAAGAGCTTGCCGAAAAGTGGAATCCCCTGTTTGACCCGGTGGCCAAGAAGAATCTCGTAGAGGATGTGAATGCCCTGATACGGGATTTTCTAAGAAGCCTGAAGAGAGGCTTCAGGGTTATGCCTCCCAATGCGGAAAGATTATGGAACCTTGCCGCACAACTGACGGAAAGCAAGAGTCTTGCCAAGATCAAGAAGAAAAACTACCTTAAGGAGTATATAGCCATATACATGATAAAGTACTTAAGCGATCTCAAGTAGCTCGATAAGTCCCTTTTCGTCAAGTCTCCCCACAGAGGGATATTCGGATAGCCATGACCTGTCTATAAAACCCCATAGAGCGAGTAGAGGCTCTATTCTTCCGTCTCTGTTATCCTTTAGGTTGTCAATCTGATCATCTATAAATATTGCTCTGCTGTAAGAATCGTTATCCAGAAATCGCGATATTATTTTGAGCTTTTCTTTTCCAGAGGAGTAGTGAATCTGTTCGGGATTCATTCTTATTCCGTGATATTCAAGTGTTGCCCGGATATATTTTTCTCTTTTTGTCGAGAGTATGTGGATGTTGCTCTTTCTGCTTGCACGGTAGAAGGGTTTGTAGAGGAAGGGAAAGATTCTGTTGAGGTTTAGCCAGTAGTTGAAATCCTCACTTATAAGATAATCTCTTGCACGGTAGAAGAGATCTTTGAATAATGCCATTATTTCTATTCCGATTTTTTTTCTTTCAAGATCGAACTCTTCATTGTTTCGTATGATAATCTTTTCGTTGATAAGTTTCTGGATGAGAACATAGTCCTCACCGTGTGTTATGAATGGACGATAACGGAGAAAAGATTTCCTTAAGTTCATATCTATGTAAGCAGGTTCATTTTTTTTATAGTACCTGTAGTATGCAATCCATGATGATACGAGACATTCATTCAAAGAATCACAGATTACACCGTCGAAGTCCAGGAAGATAACAGTTTTTTCCATGAGATTGCTTGAGTCAAATGGTGCGGTATGCATTGAACTTGGATCCGGCACGGTTCAGGAATCTTTCCTGTCACCGAAGATATTTACAGGGTTTTCCCAGAGGAGTTTCCACGCCATTTCCAGGGCCTTTTCTTCGTCTATAGGGAGCATATTGGGATCGTGCTTCGAAACTTCTATCTTTTCTGCAAGAACACGTGCCAGGGTGTACTTGTACATTCTGAATTTGGGAAGTATGAACTCGATGTAGTATGCATCGGAGTAATAACCAATCAGTTTTCCCATGGGAACTACCTCTAGCCTCCTGGAAACTTCCCTGGCAATATCGGTGGGATTGTTGAGATACCACCAATGACCGGAGGGATATACGTTATGCCTTATCCATGCAGAGGATGTAAGTTCCAGGCCCTGGGTGTCAGATAGAACTGATGTGGGAAATTTTACATCCGGGTAGTTGTTAAAGAGGTAGTCGTAACCGCGCATCGAGTTTACCGAGTCGACCAGGTCGTCACCGAACTCGACACCCTGTGCATATACATTCTTGTCAACGCCTATCATTAGATGAAAAGGAACGTTGTACTTTCTGCAGAGATTTGCAACGGTTAAAAAGCTGAATGAAACGTGGTCACGTAGTTCCGGGTCGGTAAGTTTTTCTCCCGAAAGCACCTTCTTTATGATTGCATCTTCACGGGCCTTCTTGATAGGTGCTATTACAGTGTTTGGCCACGAGGAAACGGAAACATAGGCAAAGTTCTTCTCTTTGAAATAACTGAAAGTTTTATCCAGTGCTTCTTTGAAGCTTTCGCTGTCGTTTATAGAAACACCTGTTCTTTCCGACATACGCTTGAGGGCATTATCTCTTTCGACAAAATAGCTGAACGGATCTATCCTAAGGCAGGGACGATAAAAGTCGGAATCGAATCCTTCAAGTTTTTCATCGAACTGGTTTGTAAGGTAAACCCTTTTCAACCGGCTCTTTTCAATTACACTTTCAAGGTATCCCGCCTCTGACATCAATTTCTTGGATTTTTCGTTGATGGAAACGAGTTTTTCCGGTTCTAGCAGGTCCTCCCTTTTTATTTCGAGAAACTCCTCTGAAAGACTCAAAAACCATGCGAATTGAACGGTATTGTGAATAAGGGGTAACTTAGCTGCTATCCTCTTTACAAGTTCATCGGGAGAAATTCCTTTTTCCCACCACCCGGGTTCGTATGCAGCGGAATTGCAGAGTTCTGTATAGTAGTGGTAAGAGAGTATCCCCCCGAGGCTTCCTGCCGAGGGATTGTTGGGATTTATATGGGTATGTGCATCGAAAATAGGGTATCTGTCGATTTCTTCGTACAATCTCTTTACCAATTCGCTGTTCATTTCTTTATCTCCTTTGCTTGTGTTTTTTCTTGTGTTTTTCTCCTTTATTGTAGCTCTGTCATTTTAAGGTTATCGTGATTATGTCTTTACCGGTACATGGAGACTCTTTAGATGTCTCCCTATGTGCCTTTCAAGTTCATCCCAGTATTCCTCGATATGGTTGTACAGAGAACGGTATATCTCTCCGTTAAGCTCACCGTCTTTCAGCATTTCACCGTATGTGATGTGGAGTACCTGTCTGGCATCTGGATTTTCCAGGATATTGGGTAACTGGCCATCTGCAAGTAGCTTTATATCCGGAAGGTTCCCAAGGTTGGGAGTAACATGGTAGTACTCTCTGGCTTTCTTGTAACTCTTTTTCGCAAAATCAAAAATCTTTCTGAATAGTTCTGGTTCTGTTCTGGCGATGACACGAAGAGCTTCCAGCCAGTTCGTGCCGGCAGTCTTTATGTGAAATCTTCCGCCCGTGATCCTTCCTATTATGGGGAAAACCTTGAACTTGTCACTTCCAGAGTGCACCGATATTCTGTAACCGAAGTGTTTCGCAATATCCACATGCTCTCTGAAGGATGTTTCGAACTTTTCCGGATCCCCGATGTAATCGATGGCCTTTTGAAACTCGCCGACAAAGCGAGGTGCCATAGATGATATTTCCACACCTTTCAGTAATACCTGGTCTGCAATGAAGTAATGGGCGTGAGGTGTCGTTGGCGTTTCCGTTTCGTCTATAGAGAGTTCAAAGTCGAATTTACCCTTTCCCTTCGTTTTCATTGCTCTCTCGTAGAGGAGGGATGCATGATCTATGGCTTCATGATAGATCAATGCTATCCTTTCCAGTTCTTCTCTCTGAAAGGTAAGGGTCAAGCTTTTAGAGATTTCGAAGGAATGTCCGAGGTATCTCTTCTCTATCTCCTTTCTGTAAGCATCATCGAGTTGTTTGTATGCCTTTTCCATCTCTCCTGGAGCCATATCCTTATATTCACCGTGAATATAATCGGATACGTCTGCTGTGAGCATTGTGAATCCGATTGAAAGCGCCGTTTCAACCCAGTCCTCTGTCTTGAGATGGTCTCCGTCTGCTCCCCATGGTTTTCTGTAATTCTCCTGAAATACTGCCCATGTGGCAGCATCCAGAACGTCTTTATAGTTTCTTCCTGTGAGGTTTAGCTCTCTTACCGATTGCTGGGCAAGCACGGGTGAAGCCTCGTACCTGTTGAATATCCTCAAGTGGCCTGGACTTGCTATTCCCAGCCTGTCTCCCACGCCGAAGGTTATGCTCCTGTCCGAGAGTGAGGAGGGAGCGGTATAAGGAAAGATTTTTCTCAATTCTTCCGCATTCTCATGGGTAAGTGGACATACCAGAAGTTTCCCTGTACCCGATTTATCAGTACTATAAAGATTACCCGCGAATACTTCCATTGGGTCAGCTTTCCGGGATTTTCCTGTTGCCTCTTCACTTTTATCTTTGATGCCAAATATACCGAGGGCCCTCTTCCCCTCCAGTTTTAGTATCGCAAAGGTACGATTTCCCTTACCCTGAACCGAACGGGGATAGATGAGTCTGTAGATTTCCTCGTAGTCATTATCTCCCTCGTTGATTCTTCCTACCGATTTCTCTATCCCGCCTTCTTCACCTATAATACCGATTTTTCTTGCCTCTTCTATCCATCGCTCTGAATCTTCCATGGTAAAATTTTCATACATTTGTTTCGTCTCCTGTTGTATTGACTCTCTGATATTATGCCCTGTCACTCTCCAACCTGTGAAGAATCTCTCCTGCATGGTCAACGAAGAGAATGCCTTCATCCTCCCTGTTCTGGTATTCCTCTATGTTGATACTTGCCGGGTCCAAGTACCCAAGGTTGATGCTTCTGCATGTTTCTTCCGGGATGGAAGTTGCAAGTACCACGTCGATCCTCGGTTTCTCCACCCCATTCTCGTATGTCCCTATTCCGCGGACATGTGTAGAATGCGCAAGTACTCCTCTTGGAACATCCTTGAACCTGTCCATCTGGTTAAGAAAGTAATCTCTTACGTGATATCCTATTTTGTAGAGATACTTCCCCCAGGTGTATGAAACCTCTTTGATATGAGGGGCATAGATAATGAGTTTTCCTCCGTCAGCCACTATAGGCTCGAGTTTATACATCACTTTTCCTGCTGTCCATATCTCGTCGTACATTTCCGGTGCCCTGCCAAGGACAACCTTGTAAGGGTGCTTCTTGTAAACTATATGTATCTTTGCCGAGAGATCCGCAGAATTCGACCAGGCTTCCTCGGGTGGCCCTACGAAGAGTCCTGCAAGCTCATTTTTCGGAGTGACAACCATTGAAATATTGTGAAGGGGCACCTTGACGAATCTTCTTGCTCTGTTCACTACCTCTCTCACCGGGGTATGTTTAAAGCCTATTGTTTTCCAGCAAGTGATAACCGCCCCGAGCCAATGGAAAAAATGGAGAAAGTCACCACCCGAAATTCCCGGGAAGAGATATTTCGTTCCTCCCGAAAACCCCACCACCTCGTGAGGAAATACAGGTCCCAGTATAACAATGAGGTCATACTCGAAAATGTGCCTGTTTATAACAATATCCACCGCCTCCTTGAACAATCCACCGGTTATTTCTTCTATCTCACTCTCTTCCAGTTTTCCTATTCGAACGAGCGTATCCGGGATGTCCCACCGGTGGTTCAGGAATCTGTTCTCCGCATAGAGAGTATTCCGCTCCTCTTTCGTGATACCGTACAATTTGAGTATCGCTTCTTCACTCATTGGTTGATGTGTACCGAGTGCTACCATGAAATCCAAGCGACTGGCGCTGTTGCCAAATATCCTTTTTATTGTTTTTATCATGGTAGGCAAAGGGGAGGTTCTTGTTGCATCCGGGGTGAGAACAATAACTTTTTTATCCCTGTAAAGAGATTCCGGCGTCCCCTTTCTTATTATTTCCTCGATCTGACCCCCATTCAGCTTGAATTTCGGGTCTCCGATTCCTGTAACCATGGTTTTTCTCCTATTTTATTTCCCAGGGCGGAGTTTCTGGTAGAAGCTTTTCAAATTCTTCTATCAGTTTTCTTTCATATTCGCCTGAATAGGTACCATTGAAGAATCTATCAATAGCCTCGGTATAAAAGCGTTCCCACGACTCTTCTTCGTGCCCTGGATTTATCGGGTAAAAGAGAGCATCAATAGCTTTTGCAGAACGCATGTCACCGGGGGCATCTCCTACCATGAGTATTTTCTCCTTGGGGTACTTGCCGGAAGCGGCAAGCTGAAGGTGTTCCTTCTTCGTGCCCATTTCCTGACCGGCTATTATTGCAACATACCTGTCTATTCCGTGTTCTTTCCACTCCCTTTCAAGCGCCTCTCCGGGGGTTGCAGAGACCACGATAATATCGGCTCTTTCCTTCAGTTTTTCCAGGCTTTCCTTTACGCCGGGAAACGGAGGGACACCCTTGACCATGTCTGCAATGGTCGCATTTACGGCCTCTGACCAGGCAAGGGCCTGAATGAGTAGGGGATCCTTTGTACGCTCCACTTCCTTTTTAAGGGCAGGGTTTCCCAGTGCAGTTTCCCTTTCCACCCATTCTCTTAAGGATTTGGCTTCCGGTATTGTTACGATGGATTTTTTGACTTCGGGCCTTTCCCTTAACAGATCGAAAACCTTCAAGAGGGCAGGGAACCTGTTTACACCTCTCCACTTGGAGTAGAGGTTTACAAACTCCGCAGCCTTCCTTGCATACTTGGAAATTGGCTGCAGGTTCCAGTACTTCACTATATTTGGAATGAAACATTCCTTGTGCTTGAGTTCCATAGTGGGGAATGCACATCCGTCAGAATCGATTCCTACAAAGAATTCTTTTGTCGGTTTGAAATCTCTAAGTGTCTCCTTTGAATACATATTTACTCCTTAACAATAGAATTAAATATTATGTACCAGGTATCCGCCATCCACAGGTACCGTTATTCCGGTGACGAAACCGGAAGCATTGTTATTGGCAAGAAACAACACCGCTCCGGATAACTCCCCGGCCTCACCGAATCTTCCGAAGGGTGTGTGTGCAATCACAGCCTTTCCCCTATCTGTAAGTTCTCCCGTTTTTTCATCGATCAAGAGGGCTCTGTTCTGCTTGCCAATGAAGAAACCGGGAGCAAGGGCATTCACCCGGATACCATAGGGTGCAAACTCTTTTGCTGCTCCCATAGTAAGATTCTTCACGGCTGCCTTTGCAGCATCATAGGCCCAGACTCCGGAAAGGGGAATGTAGGAAGCCATCGATGCAAGGTTGATGATAGAGCCCTTTATCTTGTTCTTTATCCAGTATTCGGTAACGGCCTGTGTAGGTACCATAAGCCCGGCAATGAGGTTGAGTTTCAGGACAAATTCGAACTGCTCCATATCCGTCTCATTGAAGGGTGATTTGCCTCTGTTCCCTCCGGCAGCGTTTATCAGAACATCGAGGCTTCCGAACCTCCTTACCGTAGTTTGGATTGCCTCTTCAACTGATTTTCTTTCCATAGCATTTACCACTACACCGTCAAGCTGGTCCTTAAGACCAATACTGCCCGTTAATCGGCTTATGGCCTCATCTATGGCCTCTTTAGCAATGTCCCAGAGTGAAACATTGGCCCCTGCCTTAAGGAGTGCTTCTGACATTGCCCCTGCAAGTACTCCTCCGCCGCCAGTAATGGCGACTGTCTTACCTTTCAATCCGAACATTTCTTCTACGTAACTCATAACTTACTCCATTCCGTGTGGAAAGTTCCTTCCTTATCCACACGCTTGTATGTATGAGCTCCGAAGTAATCCCTCTGGGCTTGAATCATGTTTGCCCATAATTTACCCGTTCTGTATGCATCGAAATACATGAGGGCGGAAGAAAAACCGGGTATGGGAATACCGAGCTCTGTTGCTTCAGACACGACGTGTCTCCATTCTTCCTGCGAGCTGTTTACTATGTCCATGAAGTACGGATCCATGAGCAGGTTGGGAAGATCGGGTTTTCTATCGAATGCATCCTTTATCTTTCCAAGGAATTTTGCCCTTATTATACATCCTCCCCTCCATATCATGGCCAGTTCCCCGAACTTCAAATTCCAGTTGAACTCATTCCCTGCAGCTTTCATCAGCGAGAAGCCCTGTGCATAGGAACATATCTTCGATGCATAGAGGGCCTTCTCTATTGAAGCTACGAATTTATCCTTGTTCCCACGGAAAGATGTTCCGGGGCCTTTTAGCACCTTCTCTGCTTCTACCCTCTCTTCCTTGACAGCAGAGATACATCTGGCAAACACGGCTTCTGCAATCGTGGGTGTGGCTATGCCAAGATCGAGGGCGGATTGGCTTGTCCATTTTCCAGTTCCCTTCTGGCCTGCCTTGTCGAGTATCACTTCTACCAGCGGTTTGCCCGTATCAGGATCGATCTTGGACAGTATATCGGCGGTTATCTCTATGAGGTAAGAATCCAGCTCACCGCGGTTCCATTCGGCAAAAACCTTATGCATCTCGCTGTGAGGCATACCAAGGACATTCTTCATTAGAAAGTATGCCTCGCTTATAAGCTGCATATCGCCGTATTCAATGCCGTTGTGCACCATCTTTACGTAGTGGCCGGCCCCGTCGGTTCCTATGTAGGTACAGCATGGCTCTCCGTCGACCTTGGCGGAAATATCCCTGAGTATGGAGCCTACGATATCGTAGGCCTTTCTATGGCCCCCCGGCATTATACTCGGACCATGGAGAGCTCCTTCTTCTCCTCCCGAAACGCCTGTTCCTATGTAGAGGAGACCCTTTTCTTCTGCTTCTTTGACTCTCCTAATAGTATCCTTAAAGAATGAGTTACCTCCGTCTATCAGAATATCGCCTTTCTCGAGGTACGGAACAAGCTGTTCGATGGTGGCATCAACAGGAGCGCCTGCTTTTACCATCATCATTATTCTTCTTGGTCTTTCAAGACTCTCCACAAAATTCTTTATATCGTAACTTGGAATTATGTTTTTACCCTGGGCTTTTTCCTTGGCAAAGGCCTCGGTCTTCGAGGTAGTACGGTTGAACACAGCCACCCTGTATCCCTTGCTCTCCATGTTCAGGGCAAGGTTCTGTCCCATTACTGCCATCCCAATTATACCAATGTCTGCTTTCATCTTTTTCCTCCTATGAAATGTTTCTCGAACCTTATAAAGTATGGTAGGCCATCCCTTATAACGGTTTGTACTTCACCCATTATCAGAGGTCTTGCATAACGGATGAAATCATCAGTGACAAAAAAGCCATCCTCCGTTATCCATTCACGTGGAAAGTACTTTTCACCATTTGCGACAAGTGAGAGATCGGTAAGTCCTGTTTCACACCTGTACGGATCATCGGATTTCCTTTCGAGAGTGACCATCTTTCCTGTTATACCCTCTATGGCATGAAGTACAGCTTTTCGGCCTACCAGGTAGGCTTCGTCCGAATCTGTTTTCGAGGCAAAGTGAATACCGTTTCGCTGAATCGTCGACGGAATTGCAAATCGGGCCTTCACCTTTATCTCTCTTTCGATCAATTCCTTTATATAGTTTGCCGCACCTCCGAGCTGAGTATGGCCGAAGGCATCCTTTGCAAACTCACCCTTCTGTTCTGCTATGTAGCTGCCATCAGGGTTCTTGGTTCCCTCCGATACGACTATTACAGCTCTTCCCAGCTTGTCGAGGAAGTATCTCACCTTCTCTTTGAATTTCTCCTTGTCGAAGGGAACCTCGGGTAACAGTATTATGTGTGGCGCATCCTCCTCGTTTCTCTTTGCAAGGGCTGTGCCTGCAGCTATCCATCCTGCATTTCGGCCCATGGCTTCTATCACATTCACCGTATCTGTAGTGTAAAGCGCTTCGGTATCCCTTCCTGCTTCCATGACCATTGTAGCGAGGTACTTGATTACGCTTCCGTAACCTGGAGTATGGTCGGTGTATGCAAGATCGTTGTCTATGGTTTTGGGTACGCCTACCGCTCTGAATTCGTAACCTTCTGACCTGGCGAGATTATTAACCTTGTCAGCGGTATCCATGGAATCGTTACCGCCGATGTAGAAAAAGTATCGGATATTGTACTTCTTGAATACATCGAGGATTTTTTGAAAATCTTCTTGCTTTTTCACCTTGTAACGGCATGAACCGAGTGCGGCAGATGGTGATGTTCTAAGGCCCTCGATTGTTTCCGGCTTTTCCTTTCTTAAGTCGAAGATTTCCTCGTTCAACACGCCGAGTATTCCGTTGAAAGCGGCATAGACACCTTCGATTTCCGGATGCTTCATTGCCTCTTGGATTACTCCGCATGCACTAGAATTGATTACTGCAGTGGGCCCTCCACTCTGTGCTACTATGCAGTTACCTTTCATTTGATACCTCCGTCTATTGTCTTGTAAGTGTTCATGACATCGGCAAATACAGTCTCGATGCCGAGTTTTGCCAGATTTTCCCTTTCCGGGAAATCCGAATCTGTAACCAGGATGTCTATATCTTCCGGCCTTGCAAAAATGGAGAAGGCGACAGTCCTGTACTTGTAATGGTCCACCAGCATGATCCTGTGCCTGGAAGATTTTATTACGGCTTTCTTAATCTGTGCCTCCAGGGTATTCTGAGCAGAAAATATACCTTCTTCTGAGAATCCGGTAGTTCCGAGGAAGGCAACCTCTATCTGAAAGTTTGATATCGTTTCCAGGGCAATAGGCCCTATAAAAGACCGTGCATCAACTCTGAAACTCCCTCCCGTAGAGAGGAGCGAAACAGAGGGAGATTCGGATAGTTCTATCATGACATCCAATGAATTGGTGAGAATCCTTATACTCATATTCTTTATTTCTCTGGCGAGATAGTAACAGGTGCTTCCTGAGTCGATGAAGATAGTATCTCCTTCGTGTACCATCTCCGCCGCTTTTCTTGCTATTGCCGTTTTTTCTTCCACATGTTCATCGAGTCTTATGCTTATGTGTCTGAGAGATTCCTTGTCCTGTGCAAGAATAGCACCGCCGTGGATCCTCTGTATCTGTCCCCTTTCCTCGAGAAACGAGAGGTCTTTCCTTATTGTAACCTCCGATACATTCAACCGATCTGTAAGTTCCTGTACGGTGATCTTTTTGCGCTTGTTGAGTATCTTTAATATTTCATCGAGCCTCTCATTATAGCCCATTTTGATTTCGTTTCCTTTCTAAAAACGAATCATAACGAAAGTGCATGTTGATGTCAAGGGTAGGATTGAAAATCTACGAATTGGACGAGTGGTTTGTCATTTCTTTGTAAGAATGGTATAAATTGAATATGAAAATAAGCATGGGTTATACAAAGAAAAGTCTCGGATTACTGGATGTTTTTGCAATATCTACAGGGGCAATGATAAGTTCGGGAATTTTTATCCTTCCCTCTATTGTTTTCGGGATTGCCGGTCCGGCTGTTATAGTATCGTACTTCCTTGCAGGGCTTTTTGTGATTCCGGCATTGATGTGTAAGGCAGAGTTATCCACTGCAATGCCCAAGTCCGGCGGAACGTACTTTTTTGTAGAGAGGAGTCTGGGCCCTTTCATAGGAACATTTGCAGGGCTTGCAAACTGGTTTTCGGTAAGCCTAAAGAGTGCATTTGCACTTATAGGAATCGGGATATTCATAAGGTATTTCGTTCCCACAATCGATATGAATATGGTGAAGCTGATAGCTTCCGCATGTACTCTGCTTTTCCTCTTGATAAACTTAAAAGGTGTAAGAGAGGGAAGCACTTTTCAGATTATTCTGGTATTTTTTCTGCTGGGGATTATGCTCTTCTATATAACGACAGGAATTGAGTTTATATCGATAGAAAATTATACACCCTTCAGGCCGAATGGATGGACTTCTGTTTTTTCTGCCGCGGCGATGGTCTTTATTTCATTCGGTGGTCTTACCTCGGTTGCGAGTATGTCCGAAGAGGTTAAGAACCCGGGAAAGACAATTCCAGCTGGGATGTTGCTAGCCTTCTTTGTTGTCATGATACTTTACCTTGTTTCCGTGTTTGTAACAATCGGGCTTCTTGGGAAGGATAACCTCGTCAATTCTCTTACCCCCCTGTCTGACGGTGCAAAGATGATAACCGGCGAGGTTGGCCTTGTATTGCTCTCCTTGGGAGCAATGTTGTCCTTCATTACTACGGCCAATGCCGGTTTGATGTCCGCTTCGCGGGTTCCCCTTGCAATGGCCAAGGATAATCTGCTACCCCTCCTGTTGGGTAAGGAAAGCAAAAAGAAAGGCATACCCACTGTTTCTCTGCTTGTCACTTCAGCCTTCATGATTATGGTTATCACCTTTCTGGATCTGAAGGATCTTGTAAAAGTAGCTTCCACTATGATGTTGATTCTTTTTCTCTTTGACAATCTTTCAGTGATCTTGATGCGGGAAAGCAGAATAGTTACCTACAGACCTCTCTACAAATCGAGGTTATATCCGTGGATACAGATTCTGGGAATAGTGGTCTATGTATTCATGATTGCTGAGATGGGAAAGTTGTCTCTTCTCATAACTGGAGGTTTTTTTCTTCTCTCCCTCTTCTGGTATCTCGTTTTCAGCAGGAAGGGTTACAGAAGAACTTCAGCAATCGTAAGGATAGTTGAACGGGTAACCTCGAAAGAGATAAAAACTGACAGCCTTTCTGTGGAATTGAGGGAGATTCTTTTCGAAAGGGACGAGGTGGAAAGTGACAGATTCGATGAGATGATACTGGATGCGGATATTATAGATATTGATGAAAAGATAGATCGCAATAAGCTTTTTGCAATCCTTGCCGAAAGTATTTCCAAGAGAATGGATGTAGCCAGTGATAGGGTCTTGACTCTTCTCCATGCGAGAGAGGCTGAATCTACCACTGCTATCTATCCGGCACTTGCAATTCCACATATCATAATCGAGGGAAAAGTCCCCTTTGCCATAACGATTGTAAGGGCAAAGAGGGGTGTATATTTCTCTGAAGAGAGCAGCAATGTTACAATGGTGTTTGCTCTTGCCGGTGCTAGAGGTGAGAGGGATTTTCATCTGCATGCCCTCATGTCTATAGCTCAAATAGTAGAGAATCCCGGTTTCGAGGACAAATGGAAAAGGGCCAGAGATAGTGAGGAATTGAGAAACCTAATACTTATATCGAAGAGAAAGCGATTGTAAATGTCCAATATTTGGAACTATTGCCAATGACGGATGATTCTTCGTTTCAGAAAGAGCTGGAAAAATACAAAAAGCTGGAGAGTCTCTCCAGGAAGATCCTTGGTGTGACGGGGGAGGCAGGCGGAGAAGAGATAAAAAAGGCATATTGGAAACTTGCAATGAGGTACCACCCCGACCGTTTTCGAGGAAGCAATGAAGGCAAGATTGAGATTGCAAGGCGGTTTCAAAATATTCAGGCTGCTTATGAGTTTCTAACTAAGGGAAAAGAATGGAAACCGGATTTTGACTTGAATATGAAAAGGGATGAAAAGAGAGACCCGCCAAATGCCGACAATGATTGGGCATACTTTCTCTGGTGGAAGGACAAGTTTTTCTGACACCTGTCAGTGCCTGGTGTCCGTGTATTGGGGGGTAAAAATTCTTTGTTTTTTCAATTCCATATACTTATATTTGTCTCTATATAGTAATAACTAAATCTTTTTATACTAAGAGAGGTATTTACAAATGAGCAGTGATTTCAATAGTGTCCGCATCGGAACGGATGGCAACCAGTTTGACAATATAAAAAACAGGATTCTCGTTCTTTCCGGCAAGGGCGGAGTCGGAAAAAGCACCTTTGCCGCCAATCTGGCAATAGCCCTTGCATTGAAAGGCAAGAATGTGGGACTGATGGACATTGATATGCACGGACCCAGCATTCCAAGGATACTGGGACTTCAGGGAGAAAAGGTTTATGGCAGTGAAGGCTCCATAATTCCTACGAAGTACAGGAAAAATCTGAAGGTAATGTCTGTCGGATTCTTTACAGAGGCGGATGATGCAGTAATCTGGCGCGGCCCTATGAAACATAACGTGATCAAGCAATTCTTGAATGACGTAGTATGGGAAGAACTTGACTACATGGTGATAGACTCTCCACCGGGAACTGGCGATGAACCTCTCTCTATAGCTCAGATCCTGGGCGCCGGAACGAAGGCGATCGTAGTAACGACACCGCAGGATATCTCCGTATCCGATGTCAGAAAGTCTGTCAGTTTCTGTAAGCAAGTGTCACTGGATATACTTGGGGTGGTTGAGAACATGAGCGGCTTTGTTTGTCCCCACTGCGGTAAGCGAACCGATATATTCAAATCCGGAGGAGGGGAAAAGATGGCCACCGATATGGGTATTCCTTTCCTCGGTCGAATACCCATCGATCCCAAGGTAGTGGAATACTCGGATGCAGGGACTCCCTATATAGAAGAGGTAAGAGATTCCGAGACGGCAAAAGCATTTGACGAAATTATTGCAAAGATAGTGTGAAGTCTATTACGAGATGGTTTGATACGGATATGTCAGTTTTCAGATAGAGAAATCGTGGCCAGCTTTAATCTCATCGTAATATTTTTGCCCGGTCTCGTTGAGGATATCCTGTAATGTGAGATTTGCAAGAAAATCTTCTATCAGATCTGAAAATCTCTGCCATACTTGAGAAATCGAGCAATTATCCTCCCTTTCACACCTTTCTGTAGCTTTCTTATCGGTACAGGGAACAGGAAAGGTGCTTTCCCCGACTGCATCGAGGATATCCTTAATAGAAATCTCGGAAGCTTTCTTGTTCAAAACAAATCCACCGCCGGGACCTCTAAGTGAACGGATCAAGCCAGATTTTTTCAGCTTAAAGAAGATTTGTTCCAGAAATTCGGGAGAGATACCCTCTTCCTGTGAAATTTTTTTAATTGATACCGGTCTGTTTTGGTATGAAGCTGCCAGGTTCAAAACTGCCCGGACTCCATACCTTCCTTTTGTAGTTAATCTCATTCTAATAACCCCGTAGTTAAATATTTGTCCGCACTATCCGGAAATATGACGACAATAAGTTTTCCCTCATTCTCTTTCTTTTTTGCAATAAGTCGGGCAGCCCAGGCGGCAGCACCCGAAGAGATACCGGCAAATATTCCCTCTTTTTTTGCAAGTTCCCTTGCACATTCAAACGCATCTTCGTCTTTTACCCTAATGATATCATCAATTATATCTGTTTCCAATACCTTGGGAATAAATCCTGCACCAATACCCTGAATCTTGTGTTTCCCCGGCTCACCGCCGGAAAGTACAGGTGAGTCATCCGGTTCTACTGCTATGACCCGTACAGTGTTCTTTTTTTTCTTCAGGTATTTGCCAACCCCCGTAATAGTTCCGCCTGTACCCACACCGGCAACAAAAATATCTACATCGCCGCCGCTATCTTCCCATATTTCAACCCCGGTAGTCTTCTCATGTGCTTCGGGATTGGAGGGGTTGTTGAATTGTTGCGGCATGAAAGCATTGTCATACTGTTCTACCAATTCTTCTGCCTTTTCAATAGAGCCTTTCATTCCGTCTTCGCCCGGAGTTATTATAAGTTCTGCTCCATAGGCTTTTAGTACCCTTCTTCGCTCATGGCTCATCGTATCCGGCATGGTAAGAATAAGTCTATATCCCTTTACGGCAGCTATGCATGCGAGGCCAATTCCGGTATTGCCACTCGTTGGTTCAATTATGGTGTCTCCGGGTTTCAGAAAGCCTCTCTTCTCCGCGTCGAGAATCATATTGAGGGCAATCCTGTCCTTTACACTTCCCGCCGGGTTGAAAAATTCAAGTTTTGCTGCAACTCTGCCGGGAAGTTCTCCCATAAAGCGGTCAAGATAGACAAGGGGGGTCTTCCCCACGAGCTCGGTTACGTCACCAGATATTCTTTTTCTCATATATTTTCCTAATGATGATATAATTAATATTTTGGGAACAATACATTTACGTAAATTAATATAAAACTTGTTATTAATAATGTCAAACAGTTGCCTATAATAATTTAACAAAATTGTAATATATATACGATTTTGTTTATCTTATTATATAGCTATTCCTGACATGAAATTACATTAAATTGACAACTCCATAACCTTCTTCTACAATGTTGAATCAAATAGAGGAGGCTGGGGAATGGATGTTTACCAGGCAATAAGGTATAGGAAGAGTGTAAGGGCATACATGGAAAAACCCGTGGAGAAGGAAAAACTTGTCAGGATTATAGAAGCGGCTAGGCTTGCACCTTCTGCCGGTAACAGACAGGAGTGGAGATTTGTCGTCGTTACCGATACGGATACAAGGAAAAGGTTGGCATATGAGGCGTCAGGACAATCATTTATGGCAGAGGCTGCGGTAATAATAGCATGCTGTGCTGAAACGGACGGTCACGTAATGCGGTGCGGTCTTCCCAGTTACCCGATCGATGTCGCAATTGCAATCGACCATATCACCCTTGCAGCCGTTGCCGAAGGTCTGGGAACATGCTGGATCGGTGCCTTTGATGTTGACAAAACAAGGAAGATTCTTGGTATTCCTCCGGAAATAAGGGTGGTGGAGCTACTTACCCTTGGTTACCCCTTGGATCCTCTTCCCAAAAAGAAATCCAGACTGCCCGTTGAAACTATCGTCCATTATGAAAAGTGGTAAAACCTTTGAAACTCGAAAACCAACAGTGATAATTCCCTATGACGGCCCACGTTACGATGGAAGGTGTAATGATGTAGTATTGTACCTCCGCCCGGAAACGAACGGCGTGATGGTAGAAAGCATCCTTTTCAGGGTTATAAAGAACAAGGCTCTCTATAGGAAGAATATCAAAATCTGTTACCTTGCCAACCTTCCCGGTGATTTCATTATACGGAACAGGATAATAGAGCGGCATTACTCCGTAAGGATTTATTTTGCCGTAAACGGAAAGGGAGCCTTCACACCTTTCATGAAGAAACGTTTTGAAGAATTCTTCGGTCAATCATTCAGAGAGGCTAAAATAGTGGGTGCATTTGAAGCATTGAAGGTACTGAATATTGGCTATGATGAGCTTTTCAATCTCTGGGTTCCCAGGGAAAGTATACTGACCATTGATGGACAGATCATCAAACGCTACAGGGATCTTTACATCGTAAACTATGATATCCCGGCGATTCTCCACAAGAACAATAACCGTACGGATATTGCAGTAATGATTTTCCGCTCCACATTGGGAAGTGAGATATTCAGGAAGATGATTAACGAGATGGCTTTTGAGTTTATAGAAGAGAAGATTTTAAATCCTGAAAAGCCGCTTAGCAGGATATTTCATTATTCCAAGGGACCCTTCGAGCAGGTTCTGGATGGTATGGGCTACATTTATAAACCTGATTCCGAACACATACCTTATAGGGAGATAAGCTTTTACAGATATCTCCTTGAAAGAGGGCTGAGTGAGAAACTGATAGAGGGTATTATTAGCCACCCCATCGTTCAGGTGAAGTCGAAGGATAATCGAAAGGTAGAAGATTCCATATTCACATACACTGCATGGATGGATTATCAGGAGGCCTATTCCGTTCTGGACAGGATCATTGCTCAGCCGCTTCCTATCACTCCACTTTGAATTCCCCTTTTGCAGACCTTTTCCGGATAGCAACATCGACGAGAGCAATGAGAAGGGAAATCCCCAGCGCTGAAAGAACGAGTGTATCGGAATGAAGCAGTTTGCCCGTTAGTGCAATAGTTCCGCCTGCAATTATCGATAAAAAGGCAGCCACGGGCCTTATGGGACGTCCGGCCAGGGCAAATATCAGGGGAACTGCCAGTCCTCCGGTGAATATAGTGTAGCCAAGAAGCAAGGACTGAATGATACCGCCTGAAAAAAGAGAGACCAGAATGCAAAGGATTCCTGCTACGGCGGTAAGTATCCTGTATTTGATGCTTTTCTCTTCCCTAATGCCAATGACATCGACCGATACTATTGCCGAGAGGGTTAGGAGTGTGGTATCTGCTGAGGATAGGAAAGCGGAGAGAAGAGCAACTACGGTAAGGGCACCGAAAAAACCGGGAAGAACATGCCTTATCAGGAGGGGAAAGGCACCTTCGCTCTGCTGTCCGGGGAATAGGGCTCTTGCCTCGATTCCGATACCACTTATGAGAAATGCCAGGGGAATAATGGTGATTATCGTTATGATTATACCTTTCTTTGCTGTTTTTTCATTCTTGCTGCAGAATACTCTGGAAATCATATCGGGGCCTATCATGTAGGTTGTTCCCACTATTAAAATCATGAAGACAAGGTCTTTCAAGGGGAATGCCTCCGACACGGGAAAGGAGAAAAATACAGGTCCCACTGCTTCCCTTATTCCCACAATTCCGCCTGCCTTGAAAAGTGCGAAGATGAAGGCGGTAACTATGCCACCTATAATCAAAATCATCTGAAGCAGGTCTGTTTTTATTACAGAAACCTGTCCTCCTGCAACGGTGTACGCTGTGAATACCAGACCACTGAGTATTATCCATGTTTTAATGCTGGTGCCCGAAAAAAATATTGAGAGGAGCTGTCCGGAAGCATTTATCTGTGCGGCAACGATACCGAGCCAGGCAGCCGCAATAAGGATCGAAGAGAGTTTCCTAACCCCCATGCCGTACCATGAACCCAGAAGTTCGGGCAGGGTATAGACAGGACGACTCTTTATCCTATTCACAAAAAGAGGAAGGAAGATCAAACCGAAAACACCGACCAAAAGCCACCATGCACCGGTTAAACCCCGTGCATAGGAGAGGCCTGCCATTCCCATTGTGCTTGACCCTCCGACTATCGTTGCCGTGAGAGAACCCCAGGTACTGGATATTCCCGTTTTCCTCCCTGCGACGAGGTATTGAGAAGCGGTAGACGTCCTGAATATGCCTGCGATACCAATTCCTATTACTGCCAGAAAGAAAATTACTATAAGAGCTACTGTTATACTCATAGACCTCTATATAACTTAATAGGTAGTTATCTGTCAACTTGACCGAGGCGAAAGGCATCAATATAATCACCGTATTCCCCGTGTAATTCGGGCAAAATATACTGAGCAATTTTTGAGGTTGAAATGAAAGTCAGAGTGAGGTATGCACCATCTCCTACCGGTTTTCAACATATCGGGGGAGTACGGACGGCACTGTTCAACTACCTCTTTGCAAGGGCAAATGGCGGAAGCTTTATCCTGAGGATAGAAGATACGGACAGAACCCGTTATATGGAGGAGGCTCTTCAGGATATCTATGAGACCTTCGATTGGCTCGGTTTCAGGTGGGACGAAGGACCGGATGTAGGGGGAGACTATGGCCCTTACTTCCAATCACAGCGTCTGGAACTCTACAGGAAGTATGCCAGGAAACTTGTCGATTCGGGAAATGCGTATTATTGCTATTGCTCCCCGGAGAGACTTGCAAGGATAAGAAAGATTCAGCTTGTAAACAAGATGGCTCCCGGTTACGACAGGCATTGCAGGAACCTGACCGATGATGAGAGGAGAGAGTACGAGGAGAAGGGAGTTACACCGGTGATTCGCTTTAAAGTGCCACTGGAGGGAAAGACCCTCTTTAGAGACAAGCTGCTCGGTGAAATCGAGACTCCCAATGAGGATATAAACCCTGATCCTGTGTTACTCAAATCGGATGGTTTCCCGACCTATCACCTTGCCAATGTAATCGATGACCATTTCATGGAGATAAGTCACATTATGCGTGCTCAGGAATGGATTCCCTCGGGTCCGTTGCATGTCCTCCTCTACAGGGCTTTCGGCTGGGAACCGCCAGAGTACTGTCACCTTCCAATGGTAATGGGTAAGGACGGACAGAAACTTTCAAAGAGGCATGGTGCAACGAGCCTGCGGGAATTCAGGCATCAGGGTTACCTGCCCGAAGCTCTCATCAACTATATTGCTCTGCTGGGATGGTCCTACAACGATACGAGAGAAATATTCAGCCTGAAGGAATTGGAATCGATTTTCACTCTGGAGAGATTGAACAAAGCTCCGGCAGTTTTCGACTACAAGAAACTGGAATGGTTCAACGGGATATATATAAGAAAGAAAAAACCGGAGGAGCTCAAGGAATTGATCCTTCCCTATCTGATAGAGGATGGTGTGGTTTCCGATCCGCCTACAGGAGAAGAGTATCGTATCATCGAAGGTGCAATACCACTGATTCAGGAAAGAATGAGGCGTCTTACAGATGCTCCCAATCTTGTAAGGTTTCTCTTTAGAGAGATAGAGGAATACAGTATCGATGATGTCATTCCTAAGAAACTGGACAGGGAGAAGACACTTAAAGTATTGAAAGCAGTGAGGGAGCTCCTGATAGATTTTGACAAACATTCGGATGAGGATAATGAGATGCGTTTCAGAGAGCTTGCCGAGAGTTTGGGTTGCAAGCTCGGTGATGTGCTTATGCCCCTTAGGGTTGCCATTACCGGTACCAGGGTTTCACCACCCCTCTTCGGGTCGATAAAACTACTCGGTCTGGAAAAATCCCTCCGGCGTGTCGATACGGTGATAAAACAGCTCGAAACAACTTGAAAAAACAAAATAATAAAACGGAGTAGCAGAATGAGTGAATCTGTAGTTACAATGGAAAAGCTTGTTTCCCTATGCAAGAGAAGGGGATTCATATTTCAATCGAGTGAAATATACGGTGGTCTTTCTTCTGCCTGGGATTATGGCCCACTTGGAGTGGAGCTTAAGAAGAGAATACAGAATTTCTGGTGGAAGGAGATGACTCAGCTCAACGACAATATCGTGGGAATAGATGCGGCAATCATGATGCATCCTCGTGTATGGGAGGCTTCGGGCCATGTCGAAAATTTTCACGACCCCATGGTGGATTGCAAGAAGTGTAAGCTCAGGTTCAGGGCTGACCAGATTCCGGAGGAAAATCTGAAGAATCATGTATGCCCCGAATGCGGGGGCGAACTTACCGAACCAAGGCAGTTCAACCTCATGTTCAAGACTCACATGGGCCCGGTGGAAGACGATTCATCGATCGTTTACCTAAGGCCGGAGACCGCTCAGGGTATCTACGTCAATTTCAAGAATGTGCTTCAGACGAGCAGGTTGAAGATACCCTTTGGCATAGCGCAGGTCGGAAAAGCCTTCAGGAATGAAATAACCACAAAGAATTTCATATTCAGAACATGTGAATTCGAACAGATGGAAATGCAGTATTTCATACGTCCCGATGAGGATGAGAAGTGGTTCGAATACTGGAAGGAAAAACGCTTCGAATATTACGTGAAGCTTGGAATAAGGAGGGAAAACCTGCGTTTTCATCAACACGGTCCGGATGAACTGGCTCATTATGCGAAAAAAGCCTTCGACATCGAGTACAATTTTCCCTTCGGATGGAAGGAACTGGAAGGTATCCACAACAGGACAGATTACGATCTCAAACGTCACATGGAATACTCGGGGAAAGACTTGAGCTATCTGGACGATATCAATCGCGAGAGGTTTGTACCCTACATAATCGAGACTTCTGCGGGTCTTACAAGAACGGTACTTGTTGTTTTGAGTGATGCATATGATGAAGAAACGGTAGAGGGAGAAAAAAGAGTTGTTTTGAGATTTCATCCCATCATTGCACCGATTACCGTTGCCGTATTTCCCCTTGTAAAGAAGGATGGTCTTGCCGATCTTGCCCGTTCGATAGAAAAGAATCTGCGTGAGCATTTTACAACTTTCTACGATCAGGGCGGAGCGATTGGGAGACGTTACAGGAGGCAGGACGAAGTTGGCACTCCCTTTTGTATAACGGTGGACTACCAGACAAAGGAAGATAATACCGTTACCCTGCGTTTCAGAGATTCCATGGAGCAGGTGAGGGTGAAGATTAATGAGATACCTTCGAGAATAAACGATGAGATTAAAAACTATAGGGGGAAGGAAAGTTGAGTGGTTTCGAGGTACTTGAGGAGAGAGGGTTCATCAGCCAGTGCTCGGATACCGAGGGATTGAAAAAATTGCTGGACAGCGAACGGGTCACCTTCTACGTGGGATTCGATCCTACAGGGAGAAGCCTGCATGTGGGCCACCTTGTTCCGTTGTTTGCCATGGCGCATCTGCAGAGGGCAGGTCACAGGCCCATTGCCCTCATAGGGGGTGGTACGGCAAGAATAGGAGACCCCTCAGGTAAAACTGAGACAAGAAAGATTCTTCCCATAGAAACGATAAATGAAAATGGAAGACGTTTCAAGGAACAGATTTCGCGATTCATAAGCTTTGATAACGAAAGAGGCATCCTTGCTGACAATGCGGAATGGCTTGCAGATCTGAATTACATAGATTTTTTAAGGGAAATCGGGAGGCACTTCTCTGTTAACAGAATGCTCAGTTTTGAAACTTACAAGATGCGCCTGGAAACGGGTCTCTCCTTTATTGAGTTCAACTATCAAATTCTTCAGGCTTACGATTATTTAACGCTCTACAGAAGGTTTGGCTGCAGACTGCAGATGGGAGGGGATGATCAGTGGGGTAACATCGTTGCGGGTATCGACCTCATACGAAGGGTAGAGGGAGTAGAAGTTTATGCCCTTACATCGCCACTTGTAACAAGGTCTGACGGAAAGAAGATGGGAAAAACGGAGAAGGGAGCACTGTTTCTCGATCCGGAAATGGTGAGTCCTTACGATTTTTACCAGTACTGGAGAAATGTTCCCGATGCAGATGTCAAAAAGCTCCTCTATCTTTTCACGTTCCTCGATAGCGAAGAGGTTGAAAGGCTTGGAAAGTTGAAGGACAGGGAGATAAACAGGGCAAAAGAGGTTCTTGCATTTGAAATAACAAGGATAATCCACGGCGAAGAAGAAGCGAAAAAAGCAGAAGCGGCGGCGAAGGCGGCATTCGGAAAGGACAAAGGAGGAACTCTGGATGCAATACCTTCCAGAGAAATCCCACTTGCAAGAATAAAAGAGGGTATTGGTATAATCGAGCTCTTTGCAGAGACCTCACTCTGTTCATCGAAGAGTGATGCAAGGCGTCTTGTGATGCAAGGCGGAGCCTATGTTAACGAAAAAAATATCCGTGATATCGAAACGGTTGTCGGAGAAGAGTACATCGAAAATGGCCAGATCCTGCTGAGGGCCGGCAAGAAGAGGTATTTCAGAGTTTTAGTTTCATCTTAATTGTTGTATAATCTTGATATGGGGAAATCAAAATTAGAGAGGTTTCTCTGGATATTTGGTCGCCCGATACATCCCGTACGAGCGGCTTTTGCCATTACTGGTTTTCTGGTGTTTACATTGCCCTTTTTTGTCTTTTTCATTAAAGGGTACAGGGTAGGTTCCTATTTCTATCTATTGTACCCGCTACTCTTTCTTATTGCACATCTGGTATGGTTCAGGTTACCTTTTGTGAAGAAAAGAACACGGTGGCTTCTCTTTTGGCTCACGCTTTCCGTAGTTATCTCTCTGGGAATCGGTTTTCTCGTAACACTGACGAGGACTAAAAATATCGAAAGCTGGCTGACGAGCCGTTTCCGAGAATCTTCAGAGGAATCGCTTCTCACAGTGATTATCTGGATATTTTTCCCTTCAGCTGCTATTTCTGCAAGTTACTCTATTCTCCTTCTCCTTGCATTGAAGTTGTACCGGAAATACAGGAAGAGTATATACCGCTCGAAAAAAGATACCTGAAGGTGGTCCAGGCATTCAGTTTTTGATTACAACGCCCTCTATGACTGAACCCTCTTTAAATAACTTTAAATAATCTCCAATCTTTTCTCATAAACCCTGTATACCTTAACAAGTTTCAATTGAAGTTTCTCCAGGGCGTTTCTGATATTAGGGTTGTCCTCGAGTATGTAGTTTGCTTCCAGCCTGTGAATCTTTCCCGAAAGGGACTCATACAGTTTTATGTAGAGCAACACGTCTATTCCCCTGTTGTGATATCCGGGAAGAACTGCAAGTGCGAATAGCCTGTAATCTTTGAGCTTCTTTATCCCAAAGAGTAGTTTGAGAAATCCGAATGGAAACAATTTCCCTTTTATCTCTTTGATTAAAGTATTGATATCCGGAAATCCCAAGGCAAATCCGATCATCTTTCCCCTGTCCTCTATAACCCATACGGCATCGGGGTCCACTATCATTTTCAGCTTGGAGAACATGTCGAGAAACTCATCATGATCCAACGGAACATAACCCCAGTTGTTTTTCAAAGCTTCATTGGATATTTCCCATATTTTTTCAGCATCTCTCATGAGGTTCTTCGTGTCCAGTCTTCTAAGGTAATATCTGCCATCCTTTGTCATCATTCTATCATAAAATCTCCTAAAACGCTCAGGTATCATATATCCCCTTCTCGTATCCGCCTCGTAGGCGAGGAGATCCTTTGTCTTGTGAAAACCGGCTTTTTCGAAAAAATCGTTGTAGTAAGGTGGATTGTAAGGTGCCATGAAAACCGGAGGGTGCCTGTATCCCTCACGGAGGAACCCCCAGTTTTCGGAAATAGGATTTATCGGTGCACGAACAACCTTCATACCTCTTGTTTTCAACCATCTTTCCCCGCTTGATAGAAGAAGTTTTGCAGCATCAAAGTTGTTTGTGCATTCAAAGGAGCCGAAAAAACCAGTTCTGCTTCGGTAAAAAGCATTGAAGTTGTGATCTATATATACGAGATTCCTCCCGAGTATTCTTCCGTTATCAACGACGAGTTCCATCGAGAAATCGGAGTGCGCGAGTATTGCATTGTTTCTAGGGTTGTAAGATTTAAATTCGTCTCTCCAGATAGGCGGCACCCAGTTGTGATCATCCCTGTACAGTTCCATCGGGAAATAGATAAAGTCCTTTAGATGTTTCCTGTTTCTTACTTCTACTATTTCCAAAACTTTGTAGCCTCCTCTCTATTTGAATTACTCTGAATTACTCTGAATACAGATAGGTAGAATTATACCAGATTAACCTGATCGCAGAAAGAAAGCCTATGACGATAGCGAAAGAGAACTTCCAGAAAGGACTCGTTTTCCTCGGGATTGGATGAGAAATAGAACAGGTGGGAATTGCAGGAACAACCGCTCGATCCAAAGCCCGGGACACTGGCCTTGGAGATCGAAGAAATGTCTCCGGCGAGTTTGCATTCAAGCCTCCTGCTGGTCCTTACGGGGTAGTCTTTGATTCTGTCGGAGATGCCGGTAAGGTAATCTATATGCCAGTTTTTTACTTTCCTCTTTCTTCTGTGCCTGGTAATGCGTTTGTCCATGTTGTTGAGTGCAGAACCTACATAGACATAGTATCCTGCCTTGAATGATACTTTTCCAAGCGAACCAACAGAGATTTCCCTCTGTTTCTCAAGATAAACGGAGAGAAGGTAAATCCCACTTGCTGTAGAATTATTCTGGGCAGTCTCCCAGTCGATCGGAATGGAGGGATTGAAAATTCTGGAAAATCCATTGCGGTCTGTTTTCATTGTAACGGCATGGAAAAAAACATTCTCGCGAACCTCAAGCATCTTTCTTGCAAACTCCAGGTCTGTATGCATATTGGGAATGAATCTTCTGGCACTGGGATTCATGATTGCAAAGATGACATGCGGACGTCCCTCTGTCGTGTTCGGTATTCCCGTTTCGTATGCTCTGGCTGGGAAGGTTGAAAGTTCAGTCAGGTGTTTCCTGCCCCTCGCCGTGGGAGCATCCGGAAACATTGCCACTTCTTCCTCTATAAGGGTGCATGCCTTTACTTCGATGTAATGGATTTCGTTTTTTCCGGAATGCCTCCTTGTTAACAAAAAATCTATTCTTGATTTTCCCAGCTTCACTTCGGGATCCAGTCTCTCGTATGGGGCAAAGAGTGCCGGAATTATAAGCTCCCGGGCAAGGAAATTTGCCCTGGATGAGTAGAGCGGGACGATTTCTCTTCCGTAATATGCGGCAACCAGCGTATATCTGGTTTTCCGGTTTTCCCTGTGATCTGCACTTTGGGGTGATAAGCCTGTGTGACTTTTCCCGTTACCCTGCCAGCTTCCTCTTTCTTCCAGTATCAGGCGCCTTCCCGGTATGAGAAGCTCTATCAGCCTTCCCGGATTGGGACAGTATGCACGAATTTTTCTCCCATCAGGCAGACTAACGGTTACAATGTACCTGTTTGGCCTTTCAATGAAAATACCTTCCAGGGAGTTGTGAAATAAACTCACATTTTCCATGGTTTCCCGGCTTTTTCGGCTAAAGCCTTTTCGGCGGGGGCGGTTTTAGCTGGAGTCTTTTCGGCTAAATCCTTTTCAGCAGGAGTCTTTTCAGTAAAGGGCTTCCACATCTTGCCTGCTTCCCCAGTAAACAGGGTAGTCCTTTCGAGTTACCAGCTTGAGGTCGAGGTTATTGTTCTTTTCCGAGAAGAGATGATTCCAGGTGTTCACGTATATTACCGGCCTTTCGCCAATCATCGTAAATCTGTCCAGGGTAACGGTTTTGCTGTAATGTTTAACATTCCTTGTAAAAAAGACCTGTGATTCGGAATAGGTTCCTGGAAAGGAAATCGAAACTGGTAGAGCCGAGATCATGTCGGATTTATCGGCAAAGAGAAGCTTGAATGTTTCTACGTCCATCTTTCTCTTGTACTTGAAACGCCTGTAAATATCGTAGAGCCTATCCGTTATCCATGAGGGGTGATCCTCATCCTGAAAGACCACTGTCACTGAAAGTGTCTTGCTGTCTTCCCTGTAGATAAACACCGAAACAATGTCATTTCCGTTTTTTATATCTACCTCCGGTATCATGAAGACTGGCAGGGCCTTTACCGTAAAACCCTTCGGAGGCCGCTTGGCCACCTCTCTGAAATTCGGTGCGCTCTTACATGATGTAAGGAAACCTGAAGTTAGGACTGTAAGAAGAATAACACTGATATTTACCACCCTTTTCATGGCTATCCTCCTCTATAGAAACCTATTCAAATACCGAATCACTCCTCCTTCCTCCGGTATGGGTACCGTTTCTTCCGCTATATCGAGTAGCTCCCGGGGAGAGCCCTCAACTGCAACTGCATGCCCTGCCACTTTGAGCATCGGTATATCATTCCTGTCGTTTCCAAAGGCAAAAACATTTTCCCTCTCTATTTCAAATCGGTCAATCATATGCCTTACGGGAATGCCTTTGTTTATCGATTCCGAACCAACCGTAATCCAGTAACTGTTCTCCAGGTATGAATGCTTGAAAGCTACTGAGTAGAGGCCTTTGATTCTGTTTATGGATGTAGTGAGGTTGAAGGCCCTTTCATCGTCGTTGGTACAACCGAATACGGAAACGAAATCCGAGGAGTCGTAATTTTCGAAGGAATCTACCAGGATCCTCCTTTCGGGATCTTCGGATAAAATGCCCATGAGTTCTTCGGTGGGGTATCGAAGTTTCATGTTGTATGTAAGGTCATTCCTCGTAACCCCTCCCTGGAAAACCGGATCTATCCTGTTTTCCTCGAATATGGAGAGTAACCTCGGCATGAGTCCGGGAGGCAATTTCATTTCGTATATAAGGTAAAGATTCTTCCCCGGAATTACAGAACAATTGATTCTCTTTCCCTCAGGATTGATATCACCTCCGTCTGTAAAACTTACCAACGCTACGCCATTCGTGAAGGATGCATAGAAGTCGAAATTAAGGTTTTTCAGTATATGTCTCGAGTATGCACAGGTTCTCCCGGTGTTTATCAGTATCTTGTCACCGGAAGCTGCAATGTCCGAGAGTACCGAGACCAGTTTATCCTCGATACTGTGTGCTTCGGACAGTATCGTTCCGTCGAGATCCAATGCAAAGAGTCTTTTCATTTCGCCAACAATATTGCCAATTAAAAGTGTAAATGTCAAAGCATAACGGTTGAAAAAAGACGAAAGTCTTACTACTCTTGATTGTTATGAAAGCTTACAGGATATTCTCTTACTTATACGTATTGACTGTTCTGACAGAGGTGATTCTCCTTGTATTCAGTCCATTTGGTGTTCCCTTCAAACCAAGCTTTGCGCAACTTTTATACATGCTGATACTCTTTTTATATCTGTTTAAATTGGCCATCTACCCGGCAGGCAAAGCCAAGAGGAGGCTCTTTCTTATTTTCAAATTTCCCGAGTTCACCTTTGTTTTCTCTCTGTCATTTTTTCTCTTCTCCTACATCTATGCCTCAAATGCAAATATGGACTATGTTCAGAGGTTCATGCAGATGGGAGGCAAGCTGAACCTTGCGATTGATTCTCGTATGGAGAGATCGATTTCTGCCATGCAATTCGCTCCCCTGTTAATCCTGAACCTCATTGAAATCGTCTATATGCGTATCCGGTATTCCACCCTTTCATCACGATTAATGGGCAAAGACATATTTTCAAAATGGGGTTTGTTCTGGACTTTCCTCTCGGTTATTCTCTTCTCGTTCTCATTTCCTTCGTTTTTAAAGCTCGATGGTATCGCACTATTTGCCTGGATTTCAATCGTTCCCTTGCTACTCGTTATAGAAAAAAGTTCATACCTCAGAGGGGTATTCTACGGAACGAGTTTCGGTGTGCTCGAGGTGATGATTACAAACTACTGGCTCGGAACCTTTCAGCTGATTTCTCTCCAGTTTGTGACATTCTTTTTCCTGATTTACTACCTGGTTTTCATGTTTGTAACCATACGAATGTACCGACTGGTAAAAGAGGCTAAAGGTCTGCTCGGGAGTCTCTCTTTTCTCGTTTTCCCCTTAGCCTGGCTCTTCTTCGACTATCTCCATTCAATTGGTTTTTTGGGATACCCGTGGGGTATGCTCGGGGTAACGCAGTACAGCTTCCTTTCCCTTATACAGATTTCATCTGTTACCGGTGTCTGGGGAGTTACCTTTATAGTCCTCCTCGCAAATTCGGTGATTGCCATGCTGATTCGGGAGTTTTCTTTCGGAACAAATGTCCCGGTAAAGAGGTGGACTGCAATTGGCCTCTTCGTTGTAATCTTTGGTTCTGCCATGATTTACGGTTATGTCACCGGTGGCAAGTATCAATACAGGGATGAAAATTGGAGAGGGGAGAAGGTTAAAGTTGCCCTCGTTCAACAGAACACCGACCCGAGAAAGAATGACTACGAGGATACGCTAGAGAAGCTTAAGGCACTCACCGACGAAGCTATTAGAGAGAAACCGGATATCGTGGTATGGTCGGAAACAGCCTTCGTTCCCAACATAAGGAGATGGAGCAAGCTCGATCCGGAAAAGTACCCTCTTGCGAAACTGGTAAGAGAGTTTTTACGTTACCAGAAGAGCCTTGGTGTATGGCTCCTTACGGGAAACGATGATTACCTGATCTTCAGGAAAAACGGAAAGGAGGAGAGGTACGACTACAATGCATCGGTTCTGTTTTCACCGGAGGGAAAGAGGGTAAAGACATACCACAAGATAAAGCTGGTACCATTTACCGAGTATTTTCCCTACAAGAAGCAGCTTCCCTCGGTTTATCAGCTCCTTAAGAACTTCGATGTTTACCTCTGGGAACCCGGTACGGAGCGAGTTGTATTCAGGCACCCCAAGTTCAACTTTTCGACCCCCATTTGCTTCGAGGATGCTTTTCCCGACGAGATCAGGCAGTTCGTTCTTGCCGGGGCCGATGCAATCGTGAACATATCCAACGATTACTGGTCCCTTACGAGGGTAGAGGCAAAACAGCACTTCATTAATGCAATTTTCAGGGCAGTGGAGAACAGGAGGCCACTATTAAGAGCCACGGCCTCGGGTGTTACGGCGTATGTAAATACTACGGGAAGGGTTGTAAAGGAGGCTCCCTATTACGAGGAGGCTTATCTGGTTGTAGATGTTCCAATTGAAAAGAATGGCTTTACACTGTATACGATGTACGGAGACTGGTTTCCCCTGACCGCTGCCATCCTTCTGCTGGTACTCTCTGCATGGGCCCTTTTTGCCGGTATCAGACGGAGAGACGATCGTTAACGGACAGGGCTGGTATCACGGCTTAAATCATATGAATCGATTGGAAAAGATATACAACCTTCTCCTCTCAAGTTACGGAAAGCAGGGTTGGTGGCCAATAGTTTCACGTGCACTGGAACCCGGCTTTGACGATATGGGATATCACAGGGGTAACTACGATTACCCTTCATCGTATGCAGAGAGGTTCGAAGTAGCAGTTGGAGCAATTCTTACCCAGAATACCGCGTGGAAGAATGTGGAGAGGGCAATCTCAAACCTTCTGAAGGACGAGTTGTTATCTCCGGAGAGATTACTTGAATTGAATGAAAAAGAACTTGCAAATCTCATTCTGCCTAGTGGTTATTACAACCAGAAGGCAAAAAAGCTTAAGAACCTTGCTCGGTTTTTTCTCGGTAACCTGGCTGTGAAGGATGGAGTTCCCCCGTTGAGAGAGGAACTCCTCGGTATATGGGGTATTGGGTATGAAACAGCCGATTCCATACTTCTCTACGGGTTCAACATGCCCCTTTTCCCGGTGGATGCATATACAAAGAGATTATTCTTGAGACTGGGTATCGGTGAAAAGGTGGATTCGGAAAATTCTCTTTCACAGGACTATGAAAGGGTTAGGCTTTATGTCGAGGATAATTTAAGGGCGGATTACAGAGTTTACAACGAATTCCATGCCTTGATCGTGGAACATTCAAAGGTACACTGCAGGGCAAGACCGCTCTGTGAGGGCTGTCCCCTGCTGGATATGTGCGGGTACCGGCATCAGGATGGGAGTTGAAATACGGGGGTTTTACATTTCTTTTGGCAGTAATCATTAAGAAGGCTTGACAGTGAGAAACCTATTTGTTACTTTTTAGCATTATTATTAACATACAAATCGGAGGTAGGTAATTGCCCAATAAATTATCAGCAGCCAAGAGGCAGAGACAGAGTGAAAAGAGACGTCTACGCAATCGAATGGTACGGAGCAGGATAAGAACTGCTGCAAAGAGAATCATGGTACTGGTTCGGGAAGGAAACAGGGAAGAAGCCGAGAAGAAACTTAAGGAGTATCTGAGTCTCGTAGACAGAGCGGTAAGCAAGGGAGTCTATCATAGGAATACGGCTGCAAGGAAGAAGTCGAGAATGTCCAGGTATCTCAAGAAGAGTTTCAGCTAAGACACACCCGGTAAAAACTCTCAATTGCCATTCCGCTTTGAGAGGAAGGAGTAAACGTGCCCGGTAATAAATTGACAAAGGCGGAGATAATAGAAAATATCTATCCTGAAGTAAATGTGAGCAAGAAGAATATCCACAGAATAATAGACCTGTTCTTTGAAGAGATCAAAGAAGCACTGCTTCAGGATAAGGTTATCGAACTGAGGGGTTTTGGCACCTTCGAGTTGAAGACTCGTAAGGGAAGGCGTGCAAGGAATCCAAAAACCGGTGAAAAGGTTACCGTTGAAAACCATGGGGTAGCTGTTTTCAGACCGGGAAGGGAACTCAAGCAAAAGGTCTGGTCTTTGAGGCACTAGTTTTGCGTAGCAGATATGTTATGTCCCGATCTACATCAAAGGGTTCACGTTACAGGATAAAGGAAGAAAAGGTTACCAGGGAGAGGAAAAGGGTTTCCGTATGGGTAAACCTGTTGCTCCTCCTGATTTCCGCCCTGTTGTTTGCCCTGTCATTTCCGAGTTTCCTCTCCGTATGGGGATGGTTCCCCCTGGCTTTCGTGGCGCTGATTCCCGTCTTTATCGTTGTTCACAGGAGCAGTTGGAAGGGAATTGCCTTCTACGGAATCTTTTTCGGACTCGCAAGCTATACGCTTTTCAATTTCTGGCTGGGGAAATTCCACCCCCTTGCCCTTTTCATAGTACCGCCAATATACGCATTCTACTTCCTGCTCGTATTCCCTGCTTTAAAGATAATAGACAGCGCTTTCCCGCGATACGGATACATCCTACAGACCTTCGTATGGCTGGCATATGAGTTTCTGAAAACCCAGGGTTTTCTCGGGTACTCCTACGGGATTATGGGGTATTCACAGTATCTCTTTAAGACTCTCATTCAGATTGCAGAGATAACCGGCGTGTGGGGAGTATCATTGATTGTGGTATTTCCTTCCGTTCTCCTTGGTAATGCCTTGAAGGAGTGGGATTTCAGGTTTCGTTCCCTTCCTGAAATGCTTGGAGGAAGGGGAAGAGGAGCATATACAAAAGCACATATAAATGTGATAAAACCCGGGATAATATACCTGGTTGTCTTTGTGGGAGTTCTCGTGTATGGCTTTGTTTCCCAGGTGGATTACGGCAAGTCCCGAATGTGGAAGGTGGCTCTGATTCAGCAGAATGTCGATCCCTGGAAAGGAGGCACAAGGCCCTATGAGAGATCTCTGAATATTCTCTTAAAGCTAAGCCGTCAGGCCACGAAGGAAAACCCTGATATAATAGTGTGGTCTGAAACATCCTTTGTACCGGGGATAGACTGGCATACCAAGTACAGGACAGATGTTGACAAGTACCTTCTCGTAAAGAGGCTGGTGGATTATCTTAAGAAACAGAAGATACCCTATGTTATCGGAAACGACGACGGTCAGCTTGCCAAGAACGAGAGGGGAGAGGATATCAGGGTTGATTACAATGCCACGGTTCTCTATATGAATGGGAGGATCGTAAAGACCTATAGGAAACTACACCTCGTTCCTTTTACGGAATACTTCCCCTTCAAGAAGACACTCCCCAGGGTATATCAATGGCTTGTTAATGCAGATACTCATTTCTGGAAAAAGGGGAAGGAATATACGGTGTTCGAGGCAGATGGAGTACGCTTTTCGACGCCCATATGCTTCGAAGATACTTTCGGTTATCTGAACAGGGAATTTGTCAGGCATGGTGCCGATGTAATTGTCAATATGACCAATGACTCGTGGTCCTTTTCCGTTGCCGCAGAGATGCAGCATATGAATATGGCTGTTTTCAGGGCTGTTGAGAACAGGAGGAGCGTTGTACGTTCCACAAATGGCGGAATAACATGTACCATAGACCCGAATGGCAAGATTCTGGATATGCTGGAACCTTTCACGGAGGGATACCTTATAAGCAAAGTACCTGTGTACAACGAGAAGGAAACAATATACACGAAATGGGGTGACTGGATGGGGATAGCGGGAGTGATTATTGCAATAGCCGGAGTGATTGTCGGACTACTGTTTATCTTGGCGAAGCATGCGGGAAGGTCTAAAGACTGAGTTTAGACTGAGTTTAGACTGAGTTTAGACTGAGTTTAGACTGAGTTTAGACTGAGTTTCCCGGGGATGGAGAGGCTATCTTCCAGGCAAATTGAGCCCATCATAGTTGGATAGAGCTTATCGTGGGTAAGCCGAGTTTCTCCGGGACTGGCAGATAAAAAATTAAAACTGCGGGACTTGTGATTGACAATAATGCCCAAGTGAAAGAAAATAGTTGTTATTGAGAGGATGTCGATATGAAATTGAAAGGAACGATTCTGATAGTTGATGATGAGCAGATCAACCTTGATTTCTTTGATGTAATGCTTTCCAAGTTAGGTTTCAAGGTCGTCAAGGCCACTAACGGAGAAGAGGCCCTTGAAAAGGTCAAGGAAAAGAACCCCGATCTGGTGATTCTGGACAACATAATGCCCAAACTCTCCGGCTGGGAGGTTACCAAGATTCTCAAGAGCAACCCGGAATACAAGAAATACAGGGATATGCCAATTATCATGTTTTCGGCAATGGACGATGTTAAGGACAAGATAGAGGGGCTTGAACTTGGCGTGGATGATTATATAACGAAACCCTTCAATTTTTCGGAGGTTCTTGCAAGGATAAGGGCTGTTCTTCGGAACAGGGAACTGGTAAAACAGATAACGAGGCGAGAGAGAAGGCTGGCCGTGGTCGAATCCCTGAATAATTCCCTGATTTTTTTCACAAAACATATCAAGAAACCCATTACCTCTCTGATAGAAAAGGCGAAAAAGACAGATATGAATGACAGGGAAAGTGTGAAAGAATTGATAGACGAATTGATAACAGAGGGAAATGAGATACTGGTGACCATGAGGGGGCTCGAAGACGAAATAAATGAGCTCGAGACGAGAAAGGACCGTATAAAGAGAGGAGATGTTTCACTTGAAGAGCTGGAGAAAAAATTCGAAAAGCACCTGAAAAACTGGAAAAAGAGACAGAAAAAGTTTGAAGAGGTGGAAGGATGATCACCGAAGAGAAAAAGAAGGTTCTTGAATATTTTACGGAGGGACGTAAGCTATATAAGCTGATGAAATTCAAAGAGGCCAAGGATTATTTTGCAAAGGCTCTAAGGATAGATCCAAATGACGGGCCCTCGAAGGTGTACTATGCAAGGTGTAAGCATTACATAGAGAATCCGCCGCCGGAAGACTGGGATGGTGTATTCGTAATGAAAACGAAGTAGGATTATAAAAGCATTATAAAGCAGGAGTATAGATGCCGAGAGGAAATGTACAGAAGGGAAGTTCTGATATCAAAACCACCCTTGGCCGGGAAACGGTTTTCAAGGGAGTGATGCGATTCAAGGATTCCCTCAAGATCGATGGGAAATTCGAAGGTGAAATCATCTCTGAAGGCTTCCTCTACATAGAGGAGGGCGCCGAGGTTAAGGCCGATATAAAGGTCGGTTCCGTGATAATAGGTGGCGTCGTTCATGGTAACGTGGAAGCCTCGAGGAAGCTGGAGATGCTTGCCACAGGAGCAGTATACGGAAACATAAAAACACGAATCCTAAAAATAGCCGATGGAGTGGTTTTCGAGGGCAAGTGTGAAATGATAAAGGATTCGGATAAGATAGACATTTTTTCTGCACCTGTCGAGGAGTTGAAGAAAACAGCACAAAGTGTATAGTCATTCATGCATCATCATTTCTGTAGGAACCGAAATCGTAAATGGTACCATACAGGATAAACATCTTAAGTATCTTGCACAGAAGCTCGGTCTGTATGGCTTCCGAATAAGGAAGGCTGTACAGGTTCCCGATGATATTGATACTATCCGCGGCGAGCTCTCCGGTGCCGTTTCATCTGCAGAGCTTGTGATTCTTACCGGGGGCCTCGGCCCGACATCGGACGACATAACCCGTAATGCGGTTGCAAGTGTTGCCGGGGTGGAATTGAAGCTCGACGAGGCTGCCTGGAATAAGATTCAAGAGCGGCTTAAGGGGAGAAATATTGCAAGGGTAAACATGGTACAGGCCATGTTCCCTAAGGGTTTCAAGGGATTGGATAATCCTCTGGGAACAGCACCGGGTTTTGCGGGAAGGATAGGAAACAGCCTTGTAGTTACATTGCCCGGTCCTCCCAGAGAGCTTGATGCTGTTTTTAACGTCGGAGTAGTTCCGTTGCTCGAGACCAGTTTCAAGATTTCCGTGACTGAAGGAGATACTTTCGGCTGCAGCATATTCATGACTCCGGAGTCACGTCTCGAGGAAGCCTTGAGAAACTGCAGGGTTGGAAGGGTTGTCTGGGGTACGAGGGTTACGCCTTATTCCATAGAGCTTTACCTTAGGGGAGGATCGCCTAATGAGCGAAGAAAGCTTTTTTTCTGTATAGAGAAAAAGCTTGGTAGGATAAAGGTACGGGAGGGATACGTGACACCACATTCTCTTCTCTTCAAGACTCTAAAGGAGAAGGGGAAGTCTCTCGTTACAGTTGAATCATGCACTGGTGGTCTCGTGGGGAAACTGATAACGGATATTCCCGGAAGCTCGAACATATTCTGGGGAGGATTCATCGTGTACTCGAATAAGGCCAAAGAGACGAGCATCGGAGTGGATAAAGAGCTTCTAGATAGACACGGTGCCGTATCGGAAGAGGCTGTAAGGGCAATGGCGAGAGGGGCACTTGCAAGGGCAAGGGGTAGCAATGTGGCTATTGCCATTTCCGGTATTGCAGGACCCGAGGGCGGAACTCCTGAAAAACCTGTTGGTACCGTCTTTATTGCCGTTGCCCAGGATAATGGAAAAACAGATACCCGGCTCTTTCATTTCCACGGAGACAGGGAAAGAATACGGAGAAAAGCTGCGATAACAGGACTGTTATTTGCAGAAAATAGTATTTTGGGAGGACAATGGCTTGACAGCGATGACAGGTGGTAATATATTGAAGGTTGTAGCATACAAGCCCTTGTAAACCCATTTTAATGCTTATAATTCCAAAATTGACAAAATAAAAATAATTGGAGCGATAGATGGCAATCATACGTAGAAGAAGGAAAAAAGAAGAAGAGAGTAATCACAATTCGGAAGGTGAAAAGGATCTCTTTCAACAGGATGGTGCGGTTTCCGAAGAAGAAAACGAGAAGATTCAAAAAGAACCTGCCAGTGAAGAGAATGAATCCTCAGAAAAGGAAGATGAAAGCAACAAGGGAAACGGAAATGGTGATTTCGCCGATAAACAGGCTCCGCAGCAACAAAGGGTAAGAAGAGTTAGGAAGAAGATACGTGTAGAATTGATAAAGGGTGAAGATGAAAATAACGAAAAAGCGGTAGCCGAGGCTGCCCCTGCTGAAGAAAAGGAAGAGGAAAAGAAAGAGGAAAGGGAGGCTCCTGTCGGGGAAGAGAGTAAAGGTGAGATTAATGAAATTGTTGAATCAGGTAAAGCATCCGAGGAATCGGAGGAGACCAAGTACGATGAAGTTGAAAAGAGGGAGGGTGAAGTAAAAGATATAGAGGGGAAAAACGAGAGGAAGAAAGAGGTAAAGATAGTAGCCCAGCCAAGGCTGAAAATAAACGATCTTACACAGAGTACCATATCGGAGCTTCGTGCACGTGCAATAAAAATGGGAATAAGTGCAGATTCACTTATGACCATGAAGAAGCAGGAAATAATATATTCGATTTTGAAGGCACATACAGATAGGAACGGGATAATTTTTGCCTATGGTGCTCTCGAAATATTACCGGATGGTTACGGGTTCTTGAGATCTCCCAATTACAGCTATCTTCCCGGTCCAGATGACATATACATATCACCGTCACAGATCAGGCTCTTCAACCTAAAAACGGGAGACACCGTTTCAGGACAGATACGACCTCCCAAAGAAGGGGAACGCTTCTTTGCGATGCTTCGTGTGGAAGAGGTGAATTTCGACCCTCCCCATGTGGCTCAAACAAGGATACCATTCGACAATCTCACCCCCTTGTATCCCAATGAGAGGCTGAATCTCGAAACGACAACCGAAGAGATTTCTACACGGATGATAAACCTGTTCTGTCCAATAGGAAAGGGGCAGAGAGGACTCATCGTTTCTCCGCCAAGAGCAGGAAAGACCATCATACTGCAGAAGATTGCAAATGCCATTACTGCAAATCATCCGGAGGTTTTTATAATTGTCCTCTTGATCGACGAAAGGCCCGAAGAAGTAACGGACATGCAGAGAAATGTGAAGGGTGAAGTTGTATCTTCTACCTTTGATGAACAGGCGACGAGGCACGTACAGGTTGCTGAAATGGTCATAGAAAAGGCAAAGAGGCTGGTAGAACACAAGAAGGATGTGGTGATTCTGCTGGATTCCATTACAAGGCTTGCCAGGGCGTATAATCAGACTGTTCCGACTTCCGGAAAGATACTCTCCGGAGGCGTGGATTCCAATGCCCTTCACAAACCCAAACGGTTTTTCGGAGCTGCAAGAAATATCGAGGAGGGAGGAAGCCTTACCATTGTTGCCACGGCTCTGATAGAGACGGGAAGCAGGATGGACGAAGTAATATTCGAAGAGTTTAAGGGAACCGGTAATATGGAACTCAACCTCGACAGGAAGCTTTCCGACAGGAGACTTTTCCCCGCAATAAACATAAAAAAATCCGGCACGAGAAAAGAAGAGCTTCTGCTCACACCGGAAGAACTGAATAAGATGTGGATATTGAGGAAAGTTATCAATCCCATGGATGATATAGAAATTATTGAACTACTCATTGACAGAATGAGAAAAACAAAGAATAATGAGGCGTTTTTGAAATCGATGAATACATCTGCTGTAATGGATTGATTATAGCAGCGTGAGTTTTAGGAGGAATTTAAATGAAAAAGGGAATACATCCAAAGTATGAATTAACTACCATTACATGTGCCTGTGGTAATGTGATTGAAACAAGGTCGACGGCAAGGGACATAAAGGTTGAAATCTGCTCGAAGTGTCACCCATTCTTTACAGGTAAACAGAAGCTTGTAGATACCGCGGGAAGGGTAGAGCGCTTTAAGAAACGATACAATATAAAGTGAGCAACGAGATAAAAAAAGCGGATCTAATAAGATCCGCTTTTTTTTCGACCATATCAACCCTTTTCAGAGAAATAATGCGTAAATCCCGATTGAAACGAGCATTGCTATCAGAGGAGTTCCGACCCATCCGAAGAGTATAGAAATGAGGGTTTTCATATTGATAGTCTGGATACCTTTGAGAATTCCAATTCCCAGTACGGCACCAATGATTGCCTGGGAACTCGATGTAGGAACACCAACGAGTGCAAATATGTGTAGTATTATAGAGTGCGATAGGATTGCTATAAATGCCGAAAAGGGGTCGAGTTTGACAAGCTTTGATCCAACAGTCATCATGACACGTTTGCTGAATGTGAGAGTGCCAAGGGCAATACTTACTCCCCCGACAAGTGTTGCCTGAAAGAGATTCAATAACCCCACCTTGGCATATACACCGGTTACATTTGCAACGTTGTTTGCACCAAGGCTGTAGGCGCCGTAACTACCGGCGATTAGAAGAGCAGCTTTCAGAACATAATCCCGTGAGAAGATGTTCATTGGTATGAGGTCGAAGAGTTTTGCAAGCAGGGGATAGAGAATCAATGAAATAACAACAGTTCCTGTAGGGGTTCCGACCCATACGAGAACTACCTTTGTCAAGCCGGAAAGGTTGAGATCCCCTAACATGATTCCGATTCCGATTATTGCACCTACCGCCGCCTGTGATGTCGAGACGGGCAATTTGAGGATAGTCATGAGTGTTACGGTAAGAGCAGCTGCCAGTGAAGCGATGAAAGCAGTATTCAATGTCTGTTTAGTTAAACCGCTCAAGGTTTTCAAGCCTTCCTGACCCTCCAGTAAGGCACCGAGAATGATAAATATTGCTGCAATGATTATTGCTGTTCTGTATCGTATTGTTTTTGAGGCTACAGCTGTCCCGAAGATATTGGCAGAATCGTTACTGCCAAGGGACCACCCCATGAAGACTCCGCTTATTAATTTCCACATGATTCCCTATATTCTCCTTTTTATGACGGCGATTGTAAGCCTGTCGGCACTTCCAAGGGCAAGGTCTGAAATATTGCCGATATTCACAACGAGCTCTTTGAGGAGAATCCTGTCTGCCTTATCCAGTTTTGAGGTAAAAATACTCTCAATAAGTTCCCTCTCTATTTTGTCCGACTCACTCTCTTTTGTGTCTATGTCCTGAAGATGCTGCTGTATATTCCTGTTGTAGAAAAACCCTATGGAAGCTTCTTTGAGGGATTCATAGGCGCTAATATTCTTATCGATTAGTTTTAAAAAATTCTCTTTGAACTGATCGGGGAAAAGAATTCTCTCCTGAAGTGTCTGATAGCATACCGATTCAAAGCTATTTGGAATCTTGTCTACCGATTCGAGAAGACCAAGGATATCGCCTCTCGATTCAGGGATAAGTGCCCTTTCGTAGAGTTCGTGCTCTATGGCTCTCCTAAGGTCATCCGCTTTGGACTCGAGCTCACTGACCTTTCTTACATTTTCTCTGTAATCCTCAGGCTTTCCCTGTTTTATCATCGAGCTCATGCATTCCTTGAACCTGGCTGCACACTCATCGAGACTTTCAAAGTACTCCTCGATTTTATGAATAATTGCCTTTTGCTTTTTCCATAGTGCCATAATTTACTCCTTCGCGTGTTTTGATAATATCATAAAATTGTCATATTATTATCAATATACAGATTATAAGTCAAGCGAATCGAATATATTTTTCATATTTTCCCAGTGGCTGCCACGCCAGTAGATTCTATGGCAGGAGGGGCATTCCTTGAAACGGTCATATGTGAGGAATACTTTATCAGGAACCCTACCCCTGACAATCTGTTTTTCTGGAATATCTTCAAGCAAAATGTTACACCTGAGGCATCTTGAAAAAGGTGAGATTGATCCCTCCAGGGAGAAACGTCTTATTATTTCTTTCAGTTGTTCCAGAGGAAACTTGGAACGTATATAGTAACCGTGATGAACTATGCGTCTCTTCAGTAAACCTCTGTCACGGGTTAGAATCGTACGATTTTCCCTTAGGGCAGTTATAGTAATTTCATCATCGGAAATGTCATTTACATATTTTGCATCCAAACCCAACATACGCATGTAAATGGCAAGTTTACCAAGGTGGACATCAAGTATAAAAGCCGGTTTGCGTAGAGGTTTCTCTCTGACCTTTGTCACGGAAGATATGTCGAAACTTTCAAAAACCGGGTATACGCTTACCATGTCTCCCGATTTCAAGCGGTATGAGAGAGGCTGTGGGGTGCCATTTACAAGAACGAGATCCACCTCCGTGTGGGGAACACCGAGATCCTCTATCATAGCTTTGACAGTGGTGCCCCTGCTTACTGTCCTGGTGAAGGTTTTTTTCCTGTATCTCTTGTCTATAAAGAAATTCAGCTCTTCATAGAATCTTACATGAACGGTGTAGTTATTCTTGCTCATGATTTTTTCTCGTAAGCAGGGATACCAGGGGTATTGTCATCGTTACTGAATCCAATTATATTGGGCAGGTGGCCAACAATCAATATGCAATAATTTTCGAAAATGTAAGTCTCGTACGCAACGGAAAGTTAATACTTGACAAAATAAACTGGAGGGTGAAACGTGGAGAAAGGTCAGTTATACTTGGTTTGAATGGGAGTGGGAAGACAACTCTGTTGAAGCTCGTTGCAGGATATGGTTACCCTTCCGGGGGAAGCGTGGAAGTACTGGGTGAGAGATTCGGAGAGGTAGATCTTCGTGAATTGAGGAAAAGAGTCGGGTGGGTCCACATGGACTTGAAGTATGAGATACCGCCCTTTATGACTGCAGAAGAGGTAGTAGCGACAGGTCTGCGTGGTTCCCTTGCCATATATGATAGCCTTTCCATAGATGAAAAAAGGGATGTGGAAAAATTCCTTTCACTTATGGAAGCCCTTCGATTGAAGAACAGGAAATTCATTACACTTTCTACAGGAGAAAGGCAGCGTGTCTTGATATCACGTGCAATGGCAGCCAATCCTGAAATACTGCTTCTCGATGAGCCATGTCTTGGTCTTGATCCACTAAGCAGGGAGGATTTCCTGAATACCCTCCAGGGGCTGCTAGAAAAAGAAAAGGACATCACGGCGGTATATGTCACTCATCACCTGGATGAAATAACAGGTGTATTTCAAAGTGTTACGATTTTAAAAAATGGGAAAATCTCAAAAAGAGGGCAGATAGGAGATATTCCGAGAGAAGATATTATCAGGGACCTCTACGGTCCCGGTTTCCGTGCCTACGGTATCGGGATTGACTTTGGAGAAAATCCAGGAAAATGAGAATGAATATGAGTATTAGAAGCGAAATTGGAAAAAAATCTCCCAGGAGCATATAGATCGTTGTGGGTGATGTTTCCGGTATCTCTATCTTTCCTTCCAGATAACCCTCTTTGAACAGAGGTAGCGAAGCGGTAACCTTTCCGAAAGGATCTACGATTGATGTAACCCCGGCTACAGTCGAGCGCAGCAGATAACGTCTCGTTTCCACGGAACGAAATTTTGCAGCAATGAAATGTTGAGTTTCAGATGATACGGTTCTTGACCATGCATCATTGGTGAGATTTATAAATACCTCGGCACCCCTATTTGCGAAATCCCTGTTTATGTAGGGAAATGCATCTTCAAAGCAGATAGGAGTGGCAAATTTCAACGGAGAACCATCCTTAAGGGTAATGGGAAAAATTACAGCTTTCTTTCCCATCACCCATACGTTTTGTATGCCGATATATTTTCTGAAAAGTTCTCTCACCCAGGGAACATCCCAAAAGGGTATGCTCTCGGCAAAGGGTACCGGGTGCTGTTTGCCGTAGTAGGTGACAACCCTGCCTCTCCTGTTGTATAGAACGACGGCATTCATTGCCTGCATATAGTTCCAGGCATCTTTGCCCTTATCCTTGTCTATTATCAAAACAGGAGCTCCTGTGAGAAGACTTATTCCTCTCCTCCTTATGAAGGGCAATAGGGGTTTTTCCTTGGGAAACTTCTCGTAGTAGTTGCTGTATCTTACGGCAGGATAGACGAGTGAGCTTTCACTCCATACTACAAGGTCCGGTTTATCCCTGGTTTTGGCCAGAGCCTCTTCTGTAAGTCTTTCGTTGGTGAGAATACTCCTCTTGCCTCCGCCTTCTATCCATGGATCGGTGTTCTGTTGAATGAGAATGAAGTGAAAGCTCTTCCCCTTTGCAGGAGGCAATGACATCTTGAAGGATCCATATATAAGGATGGCGCTGACAATGATCAACGTGAATGCAAGATATCTCGTAGAGACTCTATCCCGCCATGTAACCTTTTTTTCTCCTGCAATGTAGGGGATAAAACTGTACCTCTCTATCAACAATTCATTTATAGTGGCATTGAAAAGCACTATGACAAATGAGAGGCCCCATATCCCCGTTATGTCAATAAACTGTATCAAGGGAAGTATTGAATGGAAGGGATAGCCGGCTAGACCCCACGGGTATCCGAGAAAACCAGAGGATTTCAAATACTCGTAACCTGTCCAGACAGCAGCAATGAGGAAGGGGCGTAGGGTCTGTATAATTCTGCCTGTTCCTCTTGTCACGTGGTGAAGGTATGCGGCTAATACCATGTTGTACAGCGCATAGCCAAGTACAGTCCCGCCCAGTGTCCATAGTGAAAATTCCTGAAAAAACATCAACCAGTAATTCGATGTGATAGCAGTAACAGAACCGTAGACTAGGCCAAGAATAACTGAAAACCTGTACGATGGTGAGAGAGAAAGTGTAGCCAAGTATGGAATAAGTGCGAACAATCCCAGAAGCCAGGAACCATAGGGCAGAAGTTCATTGGGCAAGGCCATGCTGAAGAAAACGGCAGAGGCAAGTGTGGTAAGTATCAATCTGATTTTCATGGATAAATAATACTGTTTATTTCGGTTGAATCAACATCAATTTACAATTAATATATCAAAATGCGAAAAGTTCCCATTAGAAATCTTGAACCGGGAATGCATCTCGGAGAAGATCTTTTCAGGATGAACGACAGGGCAAAGAAGGTCCCCCTCTTCTCATTCGGAATTCTCCTTACCGAAAGGAATATAGCCCAGATTCAGCGTCTCTTTCCCAATGGTATGCTTGTTAATGTTTTTGACCGGGATGAATTGGTGGTTAGGAGAAAGCTTTCCAGTCTTGATTCAAAAGCTCAGTCTTCGCTGTCCGCTGAACAACAGGAAAACCAGCAGCTTACAGTTCGGAAAAAACGGATGTTCACCTCACCGATTCCCTATGATCAGTTGAAGACGGGTGAGTATCCGAAAGAAAAAGTCGTAAAGATGTTTTCCGATTCGATAATGGAGAAAAATGTTTACAAGAATACGAAGAAAAAGGTGGTAAGTTACCTTTCAAAGGTCACTTCGGTTTTATCAGCCTTTACAAGCACGGGACGGATGAATGAGGAACGTGTTATGGATGTTGCGCAGGAGATAACCTCTGACCTTGTAGAGGGAACCGATTACATAGACCTTTCACTGTTGTTTCTGGTAGAGCTGGAAGAGTGGGACAGGGTTACATTCAACCACTCCTTCGATGTCGGGGTTTTAACCCTTCTAGTTGCTTCCCATATGAGTGACCAGTACGAAGAATTGACTTCCCTGTTTATCGCCGGGGTACTTCATGATATTGGTAAATTCATCTATTCGAAATACAAGTTGAACGATATGGACTACATAATAAAGAAGCCGGGAAGGTTGACCCAGGAAGAACTGGAACAGGTTAAAAGGCACGTGGATGTCAAGGATTATATAGAAGATTGGTTTCCCAACCTACCTGTCCGGTTGAGGGACAATATAATTTACGGGATACTTGAGCATCACGAGAGGATAGACGGAAGCGGGTACCTTAGGGGGAAGAAGGGACAGAACATTTCTTTTGCAGGCCGGCTTATTGGAATAATCGATGTCTATGATGCACTAATAAGGCGTAGAAGCTACAAGACCTTGCTGACACCCTCGCAAGCCGTATCTATTCTCCTCAAAATGGAAGGTGAGAACCAGTTTGACAGAACAATTTTCAGTTACTTCTACAAGGCTGTCGGACGTTATCCCAATGGCGGGGTAGTAATGACGAACAATGGTATTGCTCTCGTATCAGGTCAGAACCCTGCAGACCCTGAAAGACCATTCCTTATTTTCCCAAATAGTACAGACGAAGTGAATACATTAAACCAGCCGGAAATAGAGATATACGATCTTTGATCTTTCTATTCTTTGATTATCTTGTGATCTGGTTCAATTTCTCGAACATGTACCTTATGCGTTTAGAGAGAGAAATGAGAAATCTCTTTGTCCATTGGGGTGATGCCGAAAATATATCAGCAAAATCCTCTTTTTTAAAAACCAACGCTTCTACCTCACCCTTGGCTATCACCGTTGCCGATCTGACCGACTTGTCAAAAAAGCTCATCTCTCCTATGATTTCACCTTCCCCAAGAGTGGTCAGAACCTTGTACTTTTTCCCCATCTTCCTCGTAATGTATACACTGCCCTTCAATATCCAGAAAATTTTCTGTTGAATATCTCCCTCTTTTATCAGTATCTGTTTGTCAGAATACTTGACACCGAATTTTTTTATGACCTCTTCGTTAATGGCCTCTTCGGCTTGAAAAGCAATCTTCATTATTTCATCATACTTTTCATTCATCTGTACTTTTCCTCTAGCAGTCCAATTTTTTCGCCGAATTCAGCATTGAGTATTCGTAAAAGTCTTGTAAGACCGGTAATCGATATGTATGTGAGCTCCCAAGAGATGGAGGATGCAAGGTAGAAGTTTTCGACATCCCATCTGTAGAGCATCGTTTTTTCCATGGCAAATGCACTGGTTAGCCTGTTACATTCGGCAAGAGGTTCAACTATTCCGAAAGTTGAATCCGGCTGAAGGTATATGGGAAAAGGTGAAGAATCTATCATGGAAAACTCTATTTTTATCAGACCAGCAACAATGTAGTAGATTGGATTTTTTTCCGGTTTCTCTCCCTGCCTGTAAATGCATGTCCCGGGATCCACAACTATCTTTTCACCGTACTGGAGGTAATTGTTAGACATACTCTTTTCCTCGCTGATAAGGCGCCGGTTCCCCCCTTTCCCCTACCTATTTTATCCGGCTTACACCCATCTGGCCTATATTTATCGGGCCTATACTTATTCTTCGACACATTCCGTCGATTTTATTGAATTATTTTAGGAAATAGAAGACCCGAAGAATGAATGAAAAGTTAGTGACAGTTGATATTTCTTAGCGAATTCTCTTGCTTGCAACAGTTGAAAGAGTGACAAAGAACTCTCTATCGAATATAATTTTTAAGATTGCATGAATGCTACTATAATCATACTGCAATAATAATGCTACTATAATGTTTTTGTTTTATAATCTTTCAATTTCAGGAGGTCTTAGGTGGGAATAATAGGTAAACACTTTGGCCAGCCCAGTTATTTTCTTGGCAGTAACCTGGTAGACCTTCGGGTAACGGTACAGGGAGGCCATCTTACTGCAGATTTCAAGAGTCCGGACAGAGGGTTCAAGGGCAACAGCAGAATATCACCCTTTTTCATAGCACCTTGGTGGAAAGAGGCTCCAGGAGAAAATCAGGATGAAATAATAAATGTTCTTCGTGGTGATTTTTTCTGTCTGCCCTTTGGCGGAAATGATGAAGAGTACGAAGGCAGGAAATACCCGGTACATGGTGAGACTGCAAATTCATGCTGGGATTTCATTTCCTTGAAGGAGGAGGAAAAAACCAGAGAGCTGGTTCTTCAGATGAAACTCGAAGGAATGAAAGGCAGGGTGGAAAAGCACATAACTCTGGCAAAGGATGAGCCGGTGGTTTACAGCCTGCATCGCATTATCGGATTTTCGGGAAGAGTACCGATAGGGCATCATCCCACATTGAAATTGCCCGAAACTGTGGGAATCGGAATCATAGACATGACCCGGCCACTGGAGGGTTTTACCACCCCGTCTCCCGTGGAAAAGCCGTCCAATAGGGGATACTCGAGAATTGCACCGGGAAGAAAGATAAGGCATATGAGGTCAGTTCCATGTATGGATGGTTCCCATATCGACATGACGAGGTATCCCCAGTCTTTCGGCTATGAAGATATAGTTCTTTTTGTGAATGACAGTGGAAAAGATTTCGTATTTACCTCGTTATCCGTCCCATCTGAAGGGTACCTTTACTTTCAATTGAAGAACCCCCGAGTGTTGAGAGAAACCCTCCTCTGGATGTCTAACGGTGGGAGGCACTATCCGCCATGGAATGGCAGGGTTCGTGCTGTTTTAGGTATGGAAGAGATAACTGCTTTCTATCATTATGGTATAAAACCGAGTATTGAAAGTAATGCACTCACAGAAAATAGTTATCCGACCTCAGTTGAGCTTTTGGAGGATAGACCTTTCGATGTCAAACTGGTAATGGGTGCCGTTTCGATAGGAGAAGATTTCACTGGTGTTACGGATATCGTTAGGAAGAACGATTCCGAGATCATTATAATTGGCAGAGGCGGGGAAAGAATAGAGGTCAGGTGCAAGGTTGATTTCCTCTCTGATTAAGGCATGACTGCTTTCTGTCGGAGGTTCGGTCGATTCAATTGACTTTTTATTAAAACTCTAATTTAATTGAACGCAACAACGGAGCCACTTATGATAGATATTGCTAGATACCATAGGTTGAAATTCGGTGAGAATCCGGATGTCGTAGTAAGAGCACCGGGCAGGGTGAATATCATTGGTGATCACACTGATTACAATGATGGATTCGTTCTGCCAATGGCCATTGACAGGTATGTGTGGATAGCTGTTTCAAGAAGAAAAGATCAGTATCTCCATATGTATTCCATAGACAGAGATGACCTAAAACATGTCAATATACAGAATATTCGTTTTAAGAAAGAGGATAGATGGGCAAATTATATAAAGGGAGTCGTTCAAATTTTTGCAAAGAGGAGGCATCGCCTTACGGGCATGAATTTGAGTATAACCGGCAATATTCCGGAAGGTGCAGGTTTGTCCTCATCGGCTGCTCTGGAGTCTGGAGTTGCATTTGCAATAAACACTCTCTTTCAATTGAATATCGAGAGAGAGCAACTCGCCCTTATCGCCATGGAGGCAGAGAATAATTTTGTCGGTGTGCAATGTGGTATTATGGACCAGTTCATATCACTGCTTGGGAAAGAGGGTCACGTGATGTTTCTCGACACGAGGAGTCTCGATTATGAAATGATTCCCCTTGAGCTTAACGGGGCAGAGCTTGTAATAACAAATTCCAATGTCCCAAGGGGTCTAGTCGATTCGGAGTACAATGAACGGAGAAAGGCCTGTGAGCAATGCGTGGAAATACTGAAGACAAAGAGAAAGGGCATAAAGTTAAGGGATTACAGTCCCTCGGATCTTCAAGAAATAATGGGGATGATACCTGAATCGGTAAGGAAAAAGGGACTTCATGTGGTCGAAGAAAATCAGAGAGTAATAGAGGCAAAGACTGCTATTTTGAAAGGTGACATGGCTTTGCTTGGTCGTCTAATGAACAGGTCACATGAAAGCTTAAGGGATCTCTTCGAGGTATCCTGTCCTGAGCTGGACTGGCTCGTAAAACGTGCATGGGAAACGGACGGTGTCTATGGCTCGAGAATGACAGGGGCCGGTTTCGGTGGCTGTACGGTAACACTGATTGATTCCAAGAAATATCAGAATTATGAGGAGGCAATACAGCCCTATGAGAGGATATTTGGCTTCCATCCTGACATATTCACCACCATCCCGGTAAATGGTGCGGAGGTAGTGGAATCTTGAAGATACTTTTGACAAATGATGATGGTATCGAGAGTAGGGGTATTGTTGCACTTGCTGATGCACTTTCCCAGGAACATGAGGTATGGATCGTTGCACCGGACAGGGAGAGAAGCGGTAGCTCTCATTCTATAACCCTTAAGGAACCAACCAGGATACGTAAGGTCAGTGATAGAATATTTGCCTGCGGAGGAACGCCCGCTGACTGTGTGATACTTTCACTGCTGGGTATCGTTCCTGTAAGTATAGATATGATAATATCAGGGCTTAATCTCGGTCCGAACCTTGGTACTGACATAATCTATTCCGGAACGGCAGCTGCTGCAAGGCAGGGAGCACTTATGGGAAAGCCTTCAATTGCTGCATCTATAAATGCCTATAGCGAGCCCTTCAACTTCGAACCGGCTGTAAATTTCATAAGGAATAATATCGATAAATTTGCAGAAATGTGGACCAATGACCATTTTTTGAATATAAATTTTCCCAATGAAGGAAAAGGAGGAATGAGAGTTCGCGTAACCTTTCCTGCCCTGCGGATTTACAAGGACAGGCTGGTAAGATTTACCGCTCCCAATGGAGATATATACTGTTTTCTTGGCGGAGAAAAACCTCAGTCCAGAATTGAAGAAGGTTCGGATAGCTATACTCTTGCAGGGGGGGACGTTTCTCTGTCACCGATTCTCATACACCCTACAAACCACAGCATAGAAGAAAAATATAGAAGTGCCAATTTTCGAATAGGATAGGAAGAAACAGGATAAAATATTGAAAGCAAGTTTGGAAAGAGGAATAAAACTATACCACGCCAAAAAATACGAACAGGCTTTGAAGGAATTCAAGGATCTTGAAGAGGGAGAGAATCTAAACATAGAGTTGATATATTACATTGGTCTCTGCCTTACTCAACTCGGCGATTACGATGAAGCTCTCCTATATCTGGAACAGGTTGTTCAGTCACAGTTCAGTTTTCTCCATACCTTTCAGAGCAGGATGGTGCTTGGGTTCATCTATTCGGTAACCGGAAGATATAAGCTGGCCGAGTACGAGTTCAAGACATTGATCAATTCGGGACTTGAATCTTCTCAGATTTATTCCGCACTAGGCTATGTTTTTTATTCGCAGAAAAAGGTAGAAGATGCAATAGACAGTCTCGAGAAGGCATTTGAAATGGAACCTGAAAATACCAATGCGATGAATTCACTTGGTTTTATACTTGCAGAAGAAGAAATCGACCTGGAGCGCGCGGTAAAATTGTGCAGAGAGGCTGTTAAGAGAAAACCCGGAAATGCAGCTTATCATGATTCACTGGGGTGGGTATACTTCAAGAGAGGGAAGATTCAGGATGCACGTTTGCACCTCCGCAAGGCCCTAGATCTTGCGCCCGGAAACAGGGAAATCGTTGAACATATGCGAATAGTTATGGAGAGAGAGAAAAAGGGAAAAAACTTTTAAATCTTCCGTGCGGATAGGTCGAAATTATATATGGAGAAAGAAGATGAAGGTCGAGACAGTATCGCAAGGACTGCTTCAAAATCCAAATACAGCTCAGATTCCTATAATAAAGGCGGATGAGATAAAATCAATTCTCTACCTCGGTATCAGAGGGGATATAAAATTATCACACGAAGGAAAGGGCAATAGCGGCCATACGATAGATATGTTTGCTTGATTAGTGTATAATTTTACTGTGATAAAATTCAATCGGATAGTTGTATCAATCCTTATCTTTTACATTGCAATATATAATTCCTTTTCCCAAAAAATAGACTTAACTGAGATCAAGGCAGAGGATCAGTTCAGGTGGGGGGTAAGGGCATTCCATAACGGTTTTTACAATAAGGCAATACTTGCCTTTGAGAAATCCATAAGCATCAAGCCGGAGAGTGTTTTACCCAGGATATGGCTGGGAAGGGCCTATTACAAATCAGGTTATGTGAATGAGGCATTGAAAGAATGGAGGGAGGTCGTTTCTGCAGGTGGCGGTAATGAGCTTCTACGTATAAAGAGTGATTTCCTCGCATTCAAGAATGGACTGGGCAAGGAGCTCTTAAGGAAGGGACGATATGTGCTCTCCAATGAAGTTATCTCGGGAAGGGGGAACTATTATCCCTTTAAAAGGCCAACTTCCGTAACTTCGGCTCCCGATGGGTCTAGTTATCTTGTCTGTTTCGGAAGCAATGAAATTCTTAAGATCGATGTGAACGACAAGATTGAAAGTATTTTGAAAGGTGGACTGGAAGGTTTCGATCATCCCTTTGATATAATCCGAATGGGGAGGTTTCTCTATGTTTCCGAATATGAGGGAAACAGGATATCGAAATATGATGTTTCAGGAAGGAAATTAAATACCTTTGGAAGCAAGGGAAGCGGTCCGGGTGAATTACTGGGACCACAGTTTCTTGCAACGGACGGTTTGGGTTATCTGTATGTTACGGATTGGGGAAACGGCAGAGTGTCGAAATATGATGAAAATGGCAATTTCATACTATCATTTTCGGATCATCTGACAGCTCCAACAGGTATAGCAATAAAAGATGGAATGATCTATGTGGCAGATGGTGTCAGAAAGCGAATTGTGATTTTTGATTTGAATGGGAATTATTTAAAGAGCATTCAAAGTAAGCTTCTGAATAAACCGGAAGGAATGTCCTTCGAAAGAAACGGGAATCTATTAATAGCCGATACGGATAAGATTGTAGAATATCAGACAAAAGATGAAAAGTGGAGAATTTTTGGGAATCCGGAAAAGACAAATCAGAGGATAACCGATGTTTCTGAGAATCCAAATGGCGATATACTGGTAACGGACTTCAATAATGACGGCCTATACTATTTTTCCGAAATATCCTCTCTCTATAGTAGTCTGAATGTTTCAATAGAGAGAATAGATTCGATTGCTTTTCCGCAAATCATCGTGGACATTTCAGTGGAAGACAAATACGGCAATCCTGTCGTGGGACTTAAGAGTGAAAATTTCCATGTGAGCGAGTCATACAGAGATGTTGAAAACCTTGAAATGGTGAGTTCAAACACCGATGAAAAAGAGCTGGATATCGTTATCCTGACGGATAATTCATTGAAAGCGAAAGAGGACAGGGAAGAGGTAAAAAAGCTACTCGATTCCCTGTACAAAGAACATTCCGGTAAGGTCAGTATGTCTGTTGTTTCTACCGAGGACTTACCGGTATTACGAGGCGAAGATAGTTTGACGAGGCTGAAGTTGATAGAAGCTGCAATTAGCGGTAGATACTCTGAATCATGGAGGTTTGATCTCGGATTGAGAATGGCAGTTTCCCATTTGATCCCTAAGAGGGGGAAAAAGGGAATAATTTTTATTTCAAGCGGGAGCCTTGGCAGGGATGCTTTTAAGGAATATTCCCTGGAAAATCTGGCAAATTATATGAAGAACAATTACATCGGGTTTTATCCTGTTTATCTCCATGAGAATTCCGGGATCAAGGAGCTTACTTTCCTTTCCGAGGAAACGGGGGGGGATCAATATGAGGCACTTTCACCTTTGGGAATCAAGGGTATATTTGAAAAGATTTCAGATAAGATAGACCCAATTTATGTTTTTTCCTACAATTCTGCCTCCGAACCTGAATTCGGAAGAAAGTACATAGAAGTGGAGACAATGGTGACACTCCAGAAGAGGGGAGGACGCGAGGTCAGCGGGTACTATGCCCCCTTGAAGTAGTAATTTAATCAGGCAGAAAGCATGAATTCCTTGAATTTTTCGGCAGCACTTGCCGCATCGGGTGCGTAGCCATCGGCGCCTATTTCACTTGCGAACTGTTCCGTTACAGGAGCTCCGCCTATCATGAACTTGACATTGTTTCTCACGCCGGTTTCTTCGAATTTGTCTATTACACTCTTCATGTTTGTCATTGTGGTAGTGAGAAGGGCAGACATGCCAATTATCTTAGCATCACTATGCTGTTTGTAAGCCTCTATGAACTTTTCTGGAGAGCAATCTGTTCCAAGATCGATCACCTCGATGCCAGCACCCTGGGACATCATTTTTACCAGGTTTTTGCCTATGTCATGGAGGTCGCCCTTGACCGTCCCAATAATGACCTTTCCGATTGGTTTGACACCGGTCGCTGTGAGTATCGGTCTCAAAACTTCCATGGCTGTATTCATAGCTCTGGCTGCTATCAGTACCTCTGGTATGTATATCTCATTATTTTTAAATCTGACACCAACTATTTCCATCCCGGCAAGGAGAGCTTTGTTTAAAACATCCTCCGCGCTTATCCCCTCTGCAATGAGTGCTTCTGTCAATTCTTTTGCCGAAGGTGCATTACCCTTCTGAATTGCAAGTGAGAGTTCCTCGAATTTGTCCATAAGGTCATCCTCCGTGTTCTCTAAGCCGTAAACAAGAAGCTAATAAAAATTAAAATATGGCAAATATCTTCCAGTTACCATTTGATTTTCTAAAGTAATACTCCTGGTAACTAGTCCAGAATGGTATCTTGTTTGAAAGATCTATGTTTGTTTTTACATTCAGAAGGTATACGGGAGCGGCTACTTTCCCTGCAAATTTATCCGTTTTCTCAACGAAGATACTGTCCCTGTAGATCAGATCGTCTATCGTGGTTGAACCAAAGTCGGTGTTTTCAAAATATCCGAGAAAACTATTCTTCAGGTCAGCCTTTGTTATTACAGTCTGAAGGCGCATAATGGAAATAGTGTCATCGAGAAATGCCAGGGCACCATCGATGTCCTTTTTCAGGAAGGCATTTACACAAGAGATAAAATTTTTTTCTATTTTGGACTTTATTTCATAGTCACTTGGCTGCGCCGTTATCGCCATGGATGCCTCGGAAGCCTTGAAAGCGGTCTTCTTGATTGGTTTCCAGTATGAGGGAGGTGGATTCTTGCCTATACAGTATATCACCCAGTTTTTGTTTACCCTGTGAAAGTAGTATTTCTGATGTTTAGTCCAGAAGCTTATGTAATTTGAAAAATCCATAAGAGAATCTATTTCTAGGATGTAAGTTTCTCCCCAGTTGGCAGAGATATATGGACCGGCTTTTGTGATTCTAAGGCTATTTACATCATAAACCTTCGATGGAGGTAACCCGAGAAGAGAAATATTTGCAAAGAGGGTATTCAAGGCTTTCCTGGCATCTTCGATTGTGGCACTGATATCCAGTGATGAAATGTAAACTGAACCATCGAGAAGCTCTAGTATCCCGCTGGTATCTTCGGCGATAAGATTACCGATCAAACGGAGGAATTTCGATTTTAACAATTCTTCAACTGCCGGCTTTCTTACCGGTAATTCCACCTTAAAACTGTACTTTGCAATCAACTGTTCTGCAGATGGCAGAGATCTCTGCTTAATCTTTGACGGATCGAGAGCCGGATTTATATTGTAGGCCATCTGCATGAATTCCCGGCCTTTCTTCGTTTTGCCTACACTCTGGTATTGTTTTCCTACAAGGTAGTATGCTTCGGAAAGTTCTTTTCTCTCCTTTTGCGAAAGATTCTTGTAAAATTCTCCCCAGATCAACGTCGAGGCAAAGATTAAAACAACTAACAGAAAGAGAAACTTCTTCATATTTTTCCTCCGCTTTGAAGGTTTCTGAAATTTAGTATAACACCATTTCGGGAAGTGTCAATTTACAAGAATTAAAATAATGCTTTGACAATCTGGACATATAGAAATTATAATATGATTATCTAAAAAAGGTCGAGGTTGGGAATCATTATGAAAGAGAAGAGGCAAAGTGAAAGAAAAAGGATTACAGTGACGACTGTCATAAAAAAACTCACTCCGGGTGGAAGCTACTCCATAATGGAGTTTCAGACCCGAGATGCCTCGCTGGGAGGAATATTCGTCTTTACGGAAGATCTCTCCATATTTGATCTGGGGGATGAGGTAGAAATCCTCGTAGATGATAATGGTATGCGTTATTACGATGGAAAAGCGAGGGTCGTTCGTTCGGAAAGAGGTTTCTCTGAATCGGGTGAAGAAACTGAAAGCGGTTTTGGTTTAATGTTCCTAGAGCCAACCGAGGATTTCAAGGAAATGCTTGAAAAAAAGTTGAAAGGTACATCCTGATATTTCTTGCGTGTTCCCCGGTAGTGTTCTCCGGTAGTGTTTAATATTTGAAGGCACTTTCTCCGATAAACTCTCTCAAGATGGATTCAGGCGGTACCCACGTACTGGGTAGCGGTGCAAAGTTATCTATGAATCTCAGTAATCTTTGAGCCTCGTAGAATACTTTCCTGTCCGGTTTGATCGTGCGCAGAAGAGGTTCTGCATATACCCTTAGAACGGCAAGTTCATAGTCCAGTGCTGAATTGAAAGCAGAATCGGCACTGTTCTGGAATGGAAATATATTTTTTGACTCTCCTTTTCTGACAGAGGGCCACATTTCGAGTGTGCTCAGGGCGGAGTGACTTCTGAACTTGAAATCTCTCACCATTCTCCTAAGAAGTCTGTTGTCAGTTGTCGATATCCTGTTGTGATCATCCAGGTTCAACTGAGTCAATGCGGATACATAGATTTTATACTTTCTGTCTCTCTCTACGAGAGGAGTGAGCTTCTCATTCAAACCATGGATACCCTCCAGAATCAGAATACCCCGGTCGGGAAGCCTGAAGGGCTTGCCCTTTTTCTTTCTGTCGCCGGTATGAAAATCGAAATCAGGTATCTCTACCTCTTTTCCGTTCATTAATTTAACCAAATGGTCATTAAGCAATTCTATATCGAGAGCTTCAAGTGCTTCGAAATCGTAGTTACCGTTCTTATCCTTCGGTGTCTTGTCTCTCGGAACGAAATAATCATCGAGGGAAATGGTAACGGGGTTTCTTCCCAGGACCTTCAATTGTATGGCAAGTTTCTTTGAAAATGTCGTTTTCCCCGAGGAAGAGGGTCCGGCTATGAGAATCACCCTTATCCGGTCTTTCTTTGAATTGATCTTATCGGCAATTTCCGATATCTTCTTATTGTGAAGAGCCTCGGCAACCTGAATGAATTGCTTGATTTCACCCTTCAGTATCAACTGATTCAACGCTCCCACACAATTTATACCAAGTATTTTTCCCCAGTTCTTGTACTCCTGATAGATCGAGAAAAGAAGGGGGTTATCATGAAAAGGCGAGAGCTTGTACGGATTATCCGCCGGCGGATATCGAAGGAGGAAACCGGGAGGATAATTCTTCAGTTCGAAAACATCGAGTATCCCGGTTTTCGGAACGAGCGGAGAGTGTGAAATATCAATATAGTCTTCGCACCTGTATATGGGGATTTTGGGATCATTTCTGTGCTCGAGGAGGAGAAGCGTATCCTGCTGTTTATTGTTTTTGAAATATTCAACGGCATCGTGGTAGGAGATAACCTCCCTTACTATTGGGACATTCTTACAAACGATTTCACGCATGGTCCTGTCTATCTTTTTGAGATCCTCCTCTTCCACGTAGTCATAGCCCTCGAAATAGTAGAAGTAGCCTCTTCCCAGGGAGTGTCCTATCACAAGGCGCCTGTTGGGAAATGCCTTTTTTGCGGATAGTGCCAGCAAATAGGAGAGAGACCTCCTGTAGAGATTGGCGCCTTCACGACTTACAAGGTGAATCGGTTCGAGAGAGGCATTGACTTCTATTTTAAAGGACAAACTTGCCGTATCATTGTTGACAATGGCTCCTACAATAGGGGGAGAGCCAGGGAGAAGGCCTTCTTTTTCGAAGACTTCCTGAACCGTTATTCCCCTTCTGTATGTTTTGGTTTTACCAGATTTATGAGTTATTTTTATATTCACCACTTTTCCCTCTTGATATTTCCTCTTGCTATTCATCTGGAAATGCTGCAGGTTTCAACCTGTTCTCGAACTTGCCTTTAGCTGTTCTATTTCTTCATCCTTCAGGCTCCGTTTTATTACGATGCCATTTTCTTCCGATGTCTGAACAACCGTGGAACTTTCTGTAATGTTATTACTGGCACCAGAGAGTATCTTTACAAAGGGGAATTTGGGATTTTTAGGGTTTGCCTTTACCACAATTCCTTGAGCACCATTGGAGAGAAGTACGAAGGTACCTAGCGGATATATGGAAAGCCTGTAGATGAGAGCTTTGAAAACATTCTCATCATACTTTGTTCTGTTTCCTTTTAGCAAGTCGAGAATCGCCTGATGTCCATCGAGATGTTCCTTGAAAGGCCTCGGAGTTACAGCCGCCTCATATGAACATGCAATGGCAATGATTTTTGCATAGGGGGATATCTTCTCACCCCTTAGTCCCTTCGGATAGCCGGAACCATCCATTCGCTCATGATGTTCGAGGGCACCCAGTGCTACATTTTCCGGTAAAGAGAATGCCTTCAGGATTCTGTAGCCCAGTATAGTATGTGTGGTAAGGGCCCGTTTTTCCTGATCGGTGAGCCTTCTGTTCTCCATGTACAGATTCTTGGGTAGTTTGAACATCCCGATATCATGGAGAAGAGCAGAGATCCCCAGCTCTATCATTCTATGCGGTGTGAGTTTCAAAAAACTTCCCAGGGTGATTGAGAGTATGGCAGTATTCACACTGTGAGCGATGAGATAGTTGGGAAGCGTGATCTTGGTTTCGGTGAACCTCAGGAGGTTGTCCCTGTTGTTCTGTTCCATCTCTATCATTTTCTTTATATTTTCCGTTATTAGTGAAACGTTCAGTCTGTTTTCACCGATAAATGTCGTAAATACCGTTTTTGTAAAGTCAAGCATCTCAATATAGAAAAGTTTTGCCTCTTCAAGTCTTTTCTTTTCTGTAATATTCTCCTCCAGCACGGCAAAGGCCTCTCCCTCTTCACCCTTTTTGAGGTAGTCAGGTTTGTCTATTATATTGCCATCGGTGTAGACTGACAGGTAGTGCCATTTCTGTAACCTCCTTAGCAATTTCTCTGAAATAGGAGTATCGGGAGAGAGAATTATGTAATCAGTATCAATGTAAACCGGCGAATCGAAATACATTCCCTCTTTGAGGTTTTTAATGTCAATTGTTTTCATCATTGGCTCCAAGCAGTTGAATATTGAATAATATTATCATAGAATCTGTAAAATTATAAGTGAGGTAAGAATTGAAGTTTAAAACAATTCTGGTGCTGTTCAATGTCGTTCTGATATTTGCCTTCCTTTCTATTCTCCTTTTGCCCCTTATCATTATCGGCAGCGATTTCTTTTTTCTTTTTGTTTCAAGAAACTGGTATATTCTACTGGCTTTCCTGATCGTAATAATATCAATAAATATATATTTTGCAATGAAGTGGAAACTTTTCAATCTTCTGGAAGAAGAAAAATGGGATGCCCTTATAGATTACCTCGAAGAACAGATTTATCAAAAGGGAAAGATGTACAGGGATTTTATTAAGGTGCTTTTGAATACGTATCTCATAACATCCCGTCTTGAGTCTATCAGGAAACTGGAGGTGTACCTGGGTGAAAAAAAACCAGGACTTATTAACAGGTATCCGCTCGCATTCAGCGTTCCTTACCTGCTGAAATCCGAGCCGAAGGAAGCGGAGAAATTCTTTGGTAAGTTGCTTTCCGCCGGCAACCTCGCAGAGAGGGAATGGATAAAATGGAATTATGCCTTTGCATTGATGCAGGAAAAACAGTTCGATATTGCAAGAGAGGAGTTGCTGGAACTGTATGAAAACGGCAGAAAGTTTATCCCCTTTCTCCTAACACTGTACTTTCTTAATTCTTATAGCCGCTACGATGAATCTATCAGGGAAAAGGTAGAGAGAGGAAAGGAGAAATTACTACTTGAAAAAAACATGAAGAAGCTTAACAGGGAAATATCATCTTCCAGCGAGAATATGGAAGCATTGATTCTTTCTCAGATCATTGAAGAGGCCTATAACTGGCTCAATGAGAGGAAGTAAAAATATTCTTTCTCTCATTTAAGGTAACGTATCCTATATCGTTCAGTATATGTATAAGAACTGCTGTCCAGATACTTCCCGTGTAGTAGATCCCAAGCGCACAGAAAAAACTTACAAGGGTGGCACCTGTCCAGTAGAGAGGCCTTCTCCAGGTAGCTATATAGATCATTGAAGAGAGTGCTACAGAGATGACCATGGCAGCTCCTGTACCCCACATACCGTTGATTATAGAGAAGAACACCCCTCTGTATAAAAATTCTTCCGATGGAATCTGTAAGAAGAGAATGAATATCTGAGAGAGTACGAAGGACTTGGAGAAGTCCCGTTTTTTCAGTTTTATGCCCCTGTTATAAACTATGTGGAAAATCAGGCATGCGATTCCCACTAGTACTCCGGTAAGAAGAGCAATCCTGTCAATCTGCAAGCTCCGGGGAAACAGTCTACCAATGACAGACAGACTGAAAAGTATTTCTATCAATCTCAGTACGAATTCAAATCTTACCGATTTGAAAGGATACGGGAAGGACCACATATGAAGCACAAATGCGAGGGTAAGTATCACTATTTCAAGCATTTCACCCTCGAACGTTATTATAAGAAGGGAAGATAGTCAATCTAAGAATTGACAAAGGTGGGATGTGCGTGTATTATCAATCACTGGCCTTTCAAGGGAAGGCGGTGAAAATCCGCCGCGGACGCGCCACTGTAATCGGGGACGAAAGCCCACTCATGCCACTGGGAAACCGGGAAGGCTGGGCATTAGGATGAACCGAGAGCCAGGAAACCTTGGGGTTCTTGAAGTGCAAAAACTGCTTCGGCGGTGCCTGCACGCGAAAATTTTGCAGGAGGTTCATGATGAAAAAATTCATCCATTTCAAAATTCCTAAAATTCACGCAAAAAGCGCAAAAATAGGTATAAACTCGAAGGCACCGAGCACCTGGGAATCCGGTTTTTCTCGTGTGATTTCAGGTTTATTATCTTCTATTGTACTTCTCGTTATGCTGCTGCTTTTCATGGCAATAACGATTTTTCCTGGAAGCACTGAGGGAAGTTATGAACCTGGTGCACCGGCAACCGTTACCACAGAATCTGCAGAACCTGCTAAAACCGTATCCTCGGGCGATTATCCTCTTACCGTGGAGGATGATCTGGGCAATGATGTTTTCCTAAAGTCCAAACCAGTAAGAATCGCCTCGGGGACCCTTATGACGGATGAGATTCTTCTATCACTTGTAGATCATAAGAGACTGATAGCCGTCACAAAGCTATCGGAAGATCCGGGAATTTCAAATGTTGCAGGAGAGGTAGCAGGTATTCCCAACAAGATCACTCTGAATGTCGAACTTATCATATCGATATCACCCGACATTGTTTTTCTTGCCAGCTGGAGTGATGCTTCAAAGGTTAAGCAGCTTAGGGATGCTGGACTTGCCGTTTTTCAATTGAAATCACCGCTAACGATAGATGAGGTCGAAGCATCTATCAAAAAAATTGCACGTGTTGTTGGTGAGAGAGAAAAAGGCGACCAGATTGTTTCTTGGATGGAAGGTAAGCTCGATGCCGTTCATAAGAGAATTGCCTCGATTCCGGAGACCAACAGGCTCAAAGTGATGGATTACGGAACATGGGGATCGTCCTTTGGCGCCGGTTCTTCCTGGGATGATATAGTTAAACATGCCGGCCTTATAAATGCAGTTGCTTCACTAAAGGCGGATCAATGGGGAAATGTTCCCATATCGAAGGAAAAATTGGTAGAAATCGACCCTGATATTCTTATTCTTCCCGCCTGGGTCTGGGGTGATCCGACTGGTGCAGATAAATTTTTCAAGAAAATTGTAACTGACCCCAGTCTGGCCACAGTTAAAGCAGTGAAGAACAGCAGGGTTTACAGGATACCGGAAAAGTACAAGGCTTCCACTTCGCAGTATATTGTGTATGCAGTGGAAGAACTGGCAAAGCTGGCTTATCCGGATAAATTCGTAAAAAAATAATCATGAAGTATTCCAGTTGAAGAAATCAGAAGCAGGTATCAGGCACAGGATTTTAAGAATCACCGTTTTGCTTCTTGTATTGCTCTTCTTAGTGATTCTCATTGCGGTAGGCATCGGTGCCGTGTTCGTATCACCTTTGGACATTTTCAAAGCACTTCTCCAATGGGGAGGTGCCATTTTAAAAAAACCGGTACCTCCAAAGGTCATCTCTATAATAATGTTCATAAGACTTCCGCGGGTGATCACTGCAGCTATTGTGGGGCTTTCACTCGCAGTGGCAGGTGCATCGATGCAGGGATTGCTGCGAAATCCCATGGCAAGCCCTGATATACTTGGTGTATCGGCAGGCGGAAGCCTTGGTGCGGTGATTGCTATACACACGGGATTGTTCACGCTTAGCATGTTCATGCTTCCCCTCATGGCCATCCTGGGTTCGCTTCTCGCCTCAGCCCTGATATTCCTTATTGCAAGCAACAGAGGCTCAACTTCGCTCCTCTTTGTAATCATAGCAGGGATGGCTGTATCTTCTTTCCTGAATGGTCTGATTTCTGTGGTACTGTTGTTCTCCAGGCAGTGGGAGATAAGCCAGTTCATTTTCTGGACCATGGGAGGGCTCGGTGGTAGAAGCTGGGGCCATGTTCTTCTCGTTTTGCCATTTCTTGTTCCTGCCATAACAATCCTCTTTCTCTTTTCACGAGAATTGAACCTCTTTATGCTGGGTGAGGAGAGTGCCTTTGCCACTGGCTTGAATGTGGAGACTGTGAAGAGAATCATATTGATTCTATCGGCTGTTATAACCGGGCTATCCGTTTCGATTAGCGGAACGATTGGTTTTGTCGGCCTCCTTGTCCCCCATTTTTTCAGACTGCTGTTGGGTAACGACTACAGACTGCTTCTTCCGGTCTCAGCCCTGGGTGGAGCTTCGTTCCTCGTACTGTGCGATCTAATTGGCAGGGTGATAGTGCCTCCATTTGAAATAAGGGTTGGCATCATAACGTCTCTTCTTGGTGCTCCCTATCTGATTACTATGATACTCAGGTATCAGAAAAGAGGTTTCATAGCCTTCAAGGTATGAGGGGTAGAAATGTTTCGGGAAAAACGAAATGTCACGTAATGAGGTACTGACAAATGAGATTCTCAAGGTAGAAAGGCTCACTCATGCTTTCGAAGGCACGAGGGTGATAGATGATATAAGCTTTGCAGTGAAACGGGGAGAATTCCTTGGCCTGATAGGTCCCAACGGCTCGGGGAAAACCACTCTTTTGAAGTTGATTGACGGGATTCTGGTACCGGAAAGCGGGTCGGTAAGAATAAATGGGCTTCCTCTCGGTTCAATGAAGAGCGGGGAAAGGGCAAAGCTCGTATCATTCATGCTTCAGGATGAAACGCAACATTTGAGTCTCTCACTTCTCGATTTCGTACTGATGGGGAGATATCCTTACAAGAAGCGGCTTGAATCCTACTCACGGGAAGACCTGGAGATTGCAGAGAGGTCAATCGATTATGTAGGCCTTTCCGGCCTTGAGCGAAGAAGCTACGACACCCTTTCAACCGGAGAAAAGCAGCTTTCAATACTTGCAAGAATTCTGACACAGGAAACGGATATCATTCTGCTGGATGAGCCAACCTCGAATCTCGATATAAAACACCAGAATGAAATATTTTCCATACTCTTCGAACTTGCACTTGAGGGTAAAACTGTAGTTTCGGCGATACATAACCTGAATATTGCCGCTCGCTACTGTACCCGGCTGCTGCTCCTGCGAAAGGGCAGGCTGGTAGCCGATGGCAGGGTAGAAGATGTTATAAAACCAGAATTCCTGAATCCGGTCTATGAGGTGGAGACGATTGTTTCCACAAATCCCTCAACGGGATATCTTTCCGTTGATGTGACCCCGGGAGCAACGAGGAAAGGGCCTGCAGGCTTAAGAGGTGGATTAGGTGCGCAGTTGGGAGAGAAGTTCGGAGGGAGACCGGGAGGAAGGGGAGAAGAATCTTTCGGTAAGACGATACACCTCATAGGCGGAGGGGGCAGTTCTGTCAATCTGACAAGGGAACTATTCCGTCGCGGTTTTAAGATTACGGGGGGAATCGCACATGAAGGGGATACCGATCTTGTTCTCTGGAAGAATCTGAAAATAGATCATCTCTCAGTTCCTCCCTTCTCCCGTATTTCCAAGGTTGAAGTGGAAATGGCAAAGAGGTTTGTCAAAGACGCAGACCTCACCGTTCTCTGTTCTTTTCCGGTTGGTAACGGAAACTTGGGTAATCTTATCCTTGCAGGGTATTCAGAAAGACTTGTAATCATCGATGATTCGGAGGAAGTTTTAAAGAGAACCTTCTTTTCGGAAAAAGCAAAGGTCCTTTTCAATCGGCTGTTGAAGAATGAGAATTCCCTTGTGGTCGAAAACTACAGGGAGCTCATCGATAGGATCGACAAACTCACCTCATGTTGATACTTACCGCCCTGCACTCCTGTCTTTAACGTGCATTCAGTACACTCCCGCGTTCAAGCGCTATCTTTCCTGTCCTGATCGATTCGAGTATGTTGTAGTTCTTGAAGAGGTTGAAGGCATTGTCCACCATGGAAGAGTTTCCCGTAACCTCGAGTATCCATATGTCTTCGGTGGAATCGATTATCCTTGCCTGGACTGCTGTTATTATCTGCAAGAGCTCGCCTCTCTTGTCTTCCTCCACCTTCAATTTTAGCAGTGCATGTTCCCTTTCTACGGACAATTGTGGTTTTATATCCCAGGCTCTTATTACATGTATCAGTTTCTGGAGTTGTTTCCTCACCTGTTCCAGAACGTTGTCGTCTCCCTTTACCACTATTGTGAATCTGCTCTTTCCGGGAATCTCAGTGTGGCCTACGCTCATCGATTCTATGTTGAATCCCCTCCGTGAAAACAAACCGGATATTCTTGTCAGAACTCCCGGAGTATCATCGCAGTAAACCGAAATTGTATGTTTCATATTCTTCTCCTATTCCAAAATGTCTAAAAGTGTATCACCTACAACCATCGGGTAGGCGTTCTCCTTTTCTTCAAGAATGAAATCTATAACTACAGGCCTTTCACTCTCCAGACCTTTGGAGATTGCCGATTCGATATCCTTTTCCTCTGTTACACGGATACCAACTGCTCCCATGCTCTCTGCGAGTTTTGCATAGTCCACAATCCGTTCTAGATCACATGCATTGTACCTCTTTCCGTAGAGAACATCCTGGAGCTGGTGAATCATGCCAAGGCAGTAGTCATTCATGATTAGGATGAGAACTGGAATGTTGTACTGCACTGCAGAGGCAATCTGCTGGCTCGTCATGAAGAAGGAACCATCACCTGCTATTACTGCCACTTTCTTATCCGGCCTCGCCACTTTGGCACCGATGGCAGCAGGTACGCTGAATCCCATCGTACCAAGTCCTCCCGATGTAAGAAAGGATCTTGGCGTGTCAACGGGAAAGTAATGAGCGGCAAACATCTGATGCTTTCCCACATCAGTAACGAGAATGATATCACCGGCTACCTCTTTGAGCTTTCTGATTATATTCGGTGTGTTGACACCTTCCATCCTGCCACGGAGCGGATGCTTTTTTCTGACCGATGCAAGGTGTAAAATCCACTCCTCGTGTTTCGATCCGTCGATGTTTGATTTTTTCAATTGCTTTGTCAATTCTGCAAGGATATGTTTTGCATCGCCAACTATGGGAAGAGTTGCCGGAACATTCTTGCCTATTTCAGCCGGATCTATATCGATGTGAATGATGGATGCCTGTGTGGCAAAATTTTGGAGTTTCCCCGTACTTCTGTTACTGAATCTCACCCCGATTGCAACAATTGTATCCGCTTCACTAATCGCAGTGTTCGCCTCTACTCTTCCGTGATAACCTATCATGCCGAAGCAGAGCCTGTGCGAATTGGGTATCGAGGCTTTGCCCATCAGAGTGTAAACGATCGGGAAGTTCCCGCTCTCAGCCAGTTCTATCAGTTCATCCGTTGCATCTGCATGGAAAATACCACCACCTGCCAGTATCAGTGGTCTCTTGGATGCTTTTATTTGCTGTATTGCCCTTCGTATCTGCCCGGGATGACCGGTAATCGTCGGTTTGTAGCCCTCCAGCGGCTTTCGCTTCACCTCCTGCAGATGAAACTCCTCTTTCTGAACATCGCTGGGGATATCGATAAGAACCGGGCCTTTTCTCCCGGTGGAGGCAAGGTAGAAAGCCTCTTCTATCGTTGCCGGGAGTTCACTCGCCCTTTTAACCAGATAGTTGTGCTTGGTAATTGGAATTGTGATTCCTGTCGTATCCACTTCCTGAAAAGCATCGTTTCCTATCATTGCGCGGGGTACCTGACCGGTTATGGCAATGATTGGTGAGGAATCCATAAATGCCGTGGCAATCCCGGTAACGAGATTGGTGGCTCCCGGTCCACTTGTAGCCATACACACACCAACCTTGCCGCTTGCCCTTGCATATCCGTCTGCCATGTGGGCAGCTCCCTGCTCGTGCCTGGCAAGTATGTGTTTGATGGAAGACTTTGCCAGTTCGTCATATAGGGGAAGGGTTGCGCCTCCCGGGTATCCGAATATATATTCGACCCCCCGGGATTCCAAGGCTTTTATCAGTGCTCTTGCTCCTGTCGTTTTGCCCTTCTTCATCGGGTCACCTCCTATCGAGAATATAGAAAACCGCACCTTTGGATTGTGCGTATAATAAAAAAGCCTGCTGTTTTATAGTGACAGCAGGCTTTTATTCACCGGATTCCACTTCAGCCGCTGCCATTGAAAAACAGAAGGAGTACTACTACTAGGAGTACTGCTACCAGGAGAAGGAGACCAAAAAGCTGTTCGAGACCGATGACATACGGCATGGTTCTGCCAGAGTAAGAATTTGCAATTGATGTGATGTAACTGTTGTATTCTCTTAGAATATCCAAAGTGTTACTCCCTTTTCTGCACTCCATATGGCAACAGTGCCGGAGACCGGACTTGAACCGGTACAGGCCGTAAAGCCCGGGGGATTTTAAGTCCCCTGTGTCTACCAATTCCACCACTCCGGCAATCGTAGTAAGCATATTAATACATATGTTAAATATTGGTCAATAGAGAGTATCTTTCTTTCAAATTGAACTTGTCTCGAGGACGAAAAGGTTATAAATTACATACGCCAATACTTGACGGTTTGTATTGGTATATGCTATAAACGCTTACAATCGTTTATAGTACAATCAACAAATGGAGAGATAGTGATGTACGCATTGGTAGAGATAAAGGGAAAACAGTATAAGGTAGAAAAGGGTTCTGTGGTTACGGTAGACAGGCTTAAGAATACTGTAGGTGATACGGTGGAATTCGATTCGGTACTCATGACCTCTGAAGATGGTGATGTGAAGGTAGGCCAGCCGTACCTCAAAGGTGTGAAGGTAAGGGCCACTGTGACTGAGGAGAAAAAGGGTAAGAAAGTTATCATTTTCAAATTCAAGAGAAGAAAGAACTACAAGAAAAAACAGGGTCACAGGCAGAAGTATTCAGTCCTTAAGATAGAGGATATAATCGAAGGGTAGAAAGGATTGATAAATATACGAATAAACCTTGATTCTAATGGATGCGTTAAAGTAATCGAAGCAAGGGGACATTCGAGCGAGGGTATCAAGGGCCAAAATGTTTTATGCGGTGCTGTGACTGTGCTCTTGAAAAGTGCTGCAAAGGTTATCTACAGCGATAATACAATAAAAAGCAGTGGCACTGCTGAAGAGCCTGGAAACTTGTATTTTAAAATTGTTGATCTTCCCGTGGAGAGGAGGTCTTGGGTGAAGGGAATAACAGATATTCTGATTGCAGGTCTCTTCGATCTGGAAGGTCAATTCAAGAATGAAATAAATGTTATCCTCGAATAGTATTCAATGTAGCAGGAGGTTATCAAATGGCACATAAAAAGGGTGGTGGAAGTTCAAGAAATGGAAGAGATTCTGAATCCAAGAGACTGGGAGTAAAACGCTTTGGCGGTGAAATGGTAAAGGCCGGTACCATAATAGTGCGTCAGAGAGGTACGAGGCTTCATCCTGGTGATTTTGTCGGAAGAGGAAAAGACGATACCCTTTTTGCCAAATCTGACGGAAGAGTCGTCTTCAGCATGAAGAGAGGTAAAAAGGTTGTTTCAATTGAACCTCTCTGACAATAAAATCAATAAAATTGAATAGTTTTGTAGATGAAACCTATATAACGGTCCTTTCCGGAAGAGGAGGAGACGGAGCTGTCTCATTCCGAAGGGAGAAGTATATACCAAGAGGCGGGCCAGACGGAGGTGACGGTGGAGATGGTGGGAATGTTGTATTCCTCGTTAAGAAAAACCTCAAGACACTCTACCATCTCAAGCTGAAAAAGGTATTCAAAGCAGAGAACGGGAAACCGGGCGGTAAGAAAAAAATGCACGGAAGGAATGGAAGAGATGTTGAGATATATGTTCCGCCCGGAACGGTGGTAAGAGATGCAACAAGCAACCGTATACTTCACGAATTCGTTTCACCTGAGGACCGTTGGATTTGTCTTCATGGCGGCAGGGGGGGCAGGGGTAATGTGCACTTTGCCAATCCAGTGAGACAGGCACCAAAATTTGCTGAGCCAGGGAGGGAGGGAAAAGAGAAACGCCTGAAGGTGGAGTTGAAACTGATTGCAGACATAGGTATTGTAGGCCTTCCAAATGCAGGAAAGTCGACGCTTCTGTCAGTACTCACCAATGCAGAGCCTGAAATCGCGTCTTATCCCTTTACTACAAAGATACCCAACCTTGGTGTAATGAAAGTAGACGATACATCGGTGATACTGGCGGATATACCGGGTATAATCGAAGGGGCATCAAGTGGCACCGGTCTGGGATTGCGCTTCTTGAAACACATAGAAAGAACACACCTTCTGCTTTTCCTTATAGATTTGAGCAGGGAAGATTTCCTTGAGCAGACTAGAATAATAGAAAACGAATTGAAAACATACTCGGCTGCCCTGGCCAATAAGGGAAGGAAGATCGTTGGATCAAAGATTGATATGCCTGAGGCAAGGGAAAGGCTTGAAAAGTTGCGGGCTGAGTATGGGAAAGAAATTTTTGGAATATCCGCTGTAACTCACGAAGGGATGGAGATGCTCAAGATAAATATCCTGAAAGATTTATATCAATTTACCGACAGGTAGGACAAGATGAGATACCTTCTCCTTGGAGGGACTTTCAATCCAATACATTATGGTCATCTATTCCTTGCGGAAGAGGTTAGAACAAGCCTTGACTATGATATTGTACTCTTTATTCCCACGTATCTTCCTGTTCATAAGATGATACAACCTGAGATAGACCATGTTCACAGGCTGAAGATGTTGAAGATTGCAGTAAAGCCATACGACAGATTCAAGGTGGAAACCTGTGAAATTGATAGAAAGGGAGCCTCATATAGTATAGATTCGGTTAGATTGCTGAGTAAAAAATATGCCTGGAAAGAGAAACCCGGTTTTATAATAGGAGACGACCTTCTTCCGAACTTTCATACATGGAAGGAGCATAGGGAATTAAGCAGAATAACTGATCTCATTGTAGTACATCGGAAATACAGGAAAAGACAGAACTTTGACCTTCCCCATATCTATATCGATAATATTATGATTCCAATATCCTCTTCTCTGATCAGGGAAAGGGTAATGAAAGGGAAAACCGTAAGATTCTTGCTGCCCGATGAGGTTCTCGAATATATGGAGAAAAATGGATTGTATCGTTAACGAGGTTTACCGGTATGTGAAGAAGATGATCAAGGGTGAACGCCTCATCCACTCAATAGGTGTGGCAATATATGCCGATTATCTATGTGAAAGGTTTGGCCAACAAGGCAAGTCCTGCTTTATTGCAGGATTGGCTCACGATGTTGCAAGGGAGTTGGAAGGTGATGAAATGATCGCGCATGCAGCGAGGTATTCCGGTGAGGCGGAAGAACTGGAAAAGAGCAGACCCATACTGTTACACGGAAAGGCCGGGGCTTTCCTTTTGAGGCGTGATCTTGGAATAATGGACTCTGATATTCTGGAAGCGGTAGCATGGCATGTAACGGGAAGACCCGGAATGTCTCTCACGGAAAAATGTGTTTTCATAGCAGATTATTTTGCACCTGATCGAGAATTTATCGAGGAAAGTGAGAGGCTGATGATAACGAATCAAGACATCGACAGATTGATGATTTTTGTCTTGGAAAGAACCTTTGATTATCTTAAAAGGGAAGGGAAAGATGTGGCATACACCGCGTTGAGTCTATATAAGGAGTTGAAGGGTGTTCAATCATGAATCGTTGAAGAGAAAAAGGAGAATGGATCTTGGCCTGTTGCTGATGGTTCTGATATTGATAATTCTTCTTTCGACAGTTCTTTTGATTTACTTTCAGTTCAGAACTGATGCAATAAAGGAAGATGTAAAGAAGGGATTGCCAATCAAGGTGCTTTTTATATTTTCCCGGAAGGATAAACCCGCCTTCTTTGAACTGTTCATGTATGATGCCAGCACCAAGAGGGGTTCTATACTGTATCTTCCGCAAAATATTGGTGTAATAATAGAAAAATTGAAGAGAGTAGATGCTATAGGGATGCTCTACGACCGAAAAAACCCAAAACCACTTGTCGAAGAGGTAGGCAAACTGTTGGATACTGAAATCAATTACTATGTCGACCTATCTTACGATAGTGTAGTAAAGATCGTAGACCTGTTGGGTGGGATAGATTTGTTTATCCCTAATCCTGTAAATATTTCCTATGATGATCAAAAAATACTTCTTCCCTCGGGAAGCGTAACCCTATTTGGGGATAAGGCACTTGAATTCATAACATACAAGGAGAAACACGAACCTGAAATCGACATTATCGGCAGGAAACAAAAATTCCTGCAGTCTCTGTTGAAAGGTCTTGGAAACACCAGCCGCCTGCTTAGCGGAAAGAGATATTTCGATATGTTCAAGTCTTATCTGAGGACAAACCTCTCTGATCATTCCCTGAAGAGTTTGCTCTCGGAGCTTGGAAAGATGGATTCGGAAAGATTGATATTTCAGAGATCCCTTGGAACGGTAAAAGATGTGGATGGGAAAAAACTCCTCTTTCCTCATTATGATGGCGAGCTATTACGTGAAAAGGTCAAACAGACTCTAAAGACCATAGCAAGCAAAGATGTTTTGAGTGAGGAAGATCTCTCAGTCACAATAGAAATTCTTAATGGCACCAAGGTAAATGGCCTTGCAGCAAGAACGAGAGAGATATATCAGAGCTTCGGTTACGATGTCATTTCCATCGGAAATACCGATAATCAGTATCTCAATACTGTGGTTCTGGATAGAAAGGGCAATCTGGATATTGCAAAAAAAGTTGCATCGATTATACATTGTGAAAGGATTTACACGAGGATTGATCCAAAAATAGATGATGCAATTGAAGTAACGATAATTCTGGGAAAGGATTTCGATGGAAGGTATTGCAGAAAATAAAGGTATTGCATTGGAAATAGCTGACTTGTTGGACAAACATCTCGGCGAAGATACTATAGTCCTAGAGTTGGGAGAAGCGAGTAGTTGGGCAGATTATTTCATTATCACAACGGTAAGAAGTAATACTCACCTGTCAGGTCTGATAAAAAACCTGCATCTCTTCTTCAAGGAAAAGAAGATCGTGCCCTTGAATAGTTACAGGAATATAGATTTTAAAGGTTGGGCTCTGATAGATTTAGGTGCTATCGTTGTTCATCTTATGGACAGGGAAAAGAGAGATTTTTACCAGCTTGAAAAGCTCTGGTTCAAGAGTGAAGTACTGTATCATTCGTCAAAATCATCGAAGTCGAGATCATCATCTATGTCATAGTCGTCTTCATCCAAATAATCTTCGTCATCGAATTCATCATCTTCATCTTCGAAATCTTCCTCGATTTCATCATCAGTATCGAAGTCGTCATAATCGATATCTTCATCCTCTATATCTTCATCCAACTCGTCATCGATATCATCGTCGAAATCATCGAACTCTTCATCATAATCGTCTTCGAAATCGTCTTCAAACATCCCAAAGATATATTCTTCAGACATGTGTGAATCCCCTCCTAAAAATTATTTTTATCTAAAACAATCTATGGATAGTGACTATAAAGTGTCAACCTTTTTTTGGTGTTTTTCTTTAATTTTTCATACCAATTACAATATAGAGTATGCCGCCTTCGATCTTTACCATTTTACTTCTGTAAACGCCAGTGTCGGTATTGATTATTCTTATATTGTTTCCTGTAAGCATCGTGGGGGGTGTTATATCACATTCGATATTGTTAGTGGATAGAATTGTCATTGCTCTCCCGGAGATCTGATTGGCTATTTCGCCGATGGCTGCTCTGTTCATGGGTCCGAATTTCTTTGGATTCGCGGAGATCTGCATGTTGGATAGCATTTTGTCTGATATTTTTTTTGCAACTTTTTCCGTAGAGATGAGAATGAATGTACCCTTGATCTTGCCAGTGAAACCAATGCTCGTTATTACTTCATTTTTTCTTGTTGAGGGAAGTTCAGAATCTTCAATGTCGATTATTTTTATTCCCGTCTCTTCAAAAATCTGGGATAAAGCCTCGGAGAAAACAGAAACGAGTTTTTCCATATCGGAATTATTATAGTCGAAACTTCTCATTTAGTCCATTTACAAAAAGCCAATTTGAGAATCGATTGACAAGAGAAGTATATTTTATATAATGTGCCAGCCTATGAGTATCAGCAAATTGGTTGTCCTAGCGCCGGCTAAGATCAATATACATCTCGTTGTCGGTGAAAGAAAAGGGAATGGATTGCATGAGATATTCTCACTATTTCAGAAAATATCGCTCTATGACATTGTTTTCATTGAGGTGATGAAGGATAATCCTCGTATCCAGTTCAGTTGTTCCATTCAGGAACTTGAAAGTGAAAATATAGTTTTGAAAGCGGTGAGAAAATATCTGGAGGGAAGAAAAAGCGGAGAGGGATTGAGGATAAGGCTATTGAAGGGCATACCGGTAGGGGCCGGTCTGGGTGGTGGTTCAAGTGATGCGGCGGCTGTATTACATGCTATGAGTATAATGCTGGGTGATAACAATAAAAATTCCGAAAAGGAATTGAAAAGAATGAGAGAAATTGCTTTGGAAGTGGGAAGTGATGTCACATTTTTTCTAGATGGTTATGCGGCGTCAGTAACAGGTACCGGTGAAATTGTAAGAGAAATAGAAGCAAGAGGTGATTACTGGGTTATCGTAGTATACCCAGGGTTTGGTATCTCGACTGCCGCTGCCTACGGTTGGCTGGACAGGAGCAGGCAAAAGGGAGGAATGAAAAAGAAATCGAGCTTCGGGAAAGAAATTGTTGAAAAAGAGATAGTGAACAAATATAATAATCTGAATCCTGATAAATGGGATTTTTCAAATTCATTCGAGGAGGTTGTTTTATCGAGGTATCCGGTTATTGCCAGGTTGAAGAAGGACCTGAAAGAGAGTGGAGCACAGTTTAGCATGCTCTCGGGAAGTGGTTCTTCCGTGTTTGGAGTGTTCGGGGAGAAAAAAGTTGCAAGTGGAGCTTTTTCTTATTTGAAAAAGAATTATAAGTTTGTTAAATTATGTAAACCACTTGCAGGGGCGACTGGGAGTATATTAGAATTGAACTAGGGTAGTCGTAGTGGACATGTGAAAAGGAGGCATTACATGGAGATTACTGACATCAGAATTAAAAAAGTAAATGCTGAGGGCAAGTTGAAGGCTTATGTAACTGTAACTTTTGATGATTGTTTTGTTGTGCACAATCTTAAAATCATCTCTGGACAAGCCGGTAAATTTGTGGCTATGCCCAGCAGAAAGACGAAAAGTGGTGAGTATAAGGATATTGCACATCCGATAAATTCTGAATTTCGAAATATAATTCAGTCGAAGATACTGGAAGAATATGAAAAAATAAAGGACGAAGAAGAAACATCAGAGGAAGAAGATAAATAATTTGTTTTGGGACGTAGGCAAGCGGTAAGCCACCGGTTTTTGGTACCGGCATTTCGCAGGTTCGAATCCTGCCGTCCCAGAAACATCAATAATCAACAAAATTAAATAATGGGAGTATAAGAGATGGAAACTAAAATGCTACAGGCCTATGTGAGGGCAGAAAAGAAGAAAGCGGTAAAAAAGTTGAGAAGAGAGGGGAAAATTCCTGCTGTAATGTATGGTAAAGATATCAATCAGGCAATATACGTTGACGAACACGATTTTCTCTCCAGATTTCACAAGGTTACAGAGAATACCATTATAAACCTCAAGACTAATGGTAAGAAACATGATGTTCTTGTAAAAGATTTCCAGGAGGACACAATTACAGGAAGGATTCTCCATATAGATTTTTACGAGATCGAAAGAGGAAAACTTCTGCGAACTCATGTGCCTCTGGAATATACCGGTACGGCAGAAGGGGTGAAGGTAGGTGGTATCTTTGAAACGCTAATGCTCGAGGTGGAAGTTGAATGTCTGCCAAAAGACCTTCCTGAGAAGATATCCATAGATGTCACCAAGCTCGGAGTAGGTGATTCTCTTCACATTGGTGATCTCGAGGTACCTGAGGGGATCAGGTTGTTGGATCCAAAAGAACAGGTTATCTGCACCATTGCCCATGCACGGGTAGAGAAGGTAGAAGAAGAAGTAGAAGAAGAGGAAGCGGAAGAAGCCGCTGAAGAGGAAAGGGCAGAGGAGACAGAAAAGGAGGAATAGTTTCTGTCGCTACTCGTTGTTGGTCTGGGCAATCCCGGCAGGCAATACGAAAATACCCGGCATAATGTCGGATTCTGGGTCATAGAGAGACTGGCTGAAAAGCTAAACATAACTCTGAAAAAAAAGTTCCTGAAAGCCTATGAAATGGGAGAGGGTCATGTATCAGGCGGAAAAATAATACTTGCCAGGCCTCTTACCTACATGAATAATTCGGGAAATGTCATTAGGGATATTATCAAGAGGGCAGGTGTGGGTACCGATAAGATGCTTGTTGTATGCGATCACCTCGATTTACCCCCTGGCTCATGCAGGTTAAGGTTGAAAGGTTCTTCAGGGGGTCACAAGGGATTGCAGTCTATAATAGATAACCTTGGAAAAACCGATTTCATGAGAATCTACATCGGAATCGGCAGACCCGAGAGTAGAGAGAATGTAATAGAGTACGTTCTGGGAAGGCCAAGTGCAGGAGAAATCGATCTTCTCAACGAATGTGTAGAACGGGCCTGTGAAGGAATAATCAGACTTGTCAATGAAGACCCATCGCAGGTAATGAATGTCATTAACAGAAGAGAAAGATAGACTTATTACGAGAGTAGAAGAGAGCCTCAAAGAAATGAATCTGACCGATGGGCTCAAATTGCTGGTCGGTTTCTCGGGCGGGCCGGACTCCGTTTTCCTCATGCATGCATTATGTCAACTGAAAATAGATTGGAACTTTGAAATTGTAGCGATTCATGTGGATCATGGTATAAGAAATCCCATCGAGAGAAACGGTGAGATCAGTTTTGTGAGAGAGTTTCTTGCATCTCGTGAAATCAAGCTTATTGCGGAAGAGATACCCGAGGGAAGAATAGATGAATTGTCCCGTGCACGGGGTGAAAGTATCGAAATGACAGCCAGAGTTTTGCGCTATTTCGTTTTCAAAAAACATTTCGATGAATTACGTAGTGATTATCTGGTATTAGCTCATAATCTTGATGACAACGTGGAAACTATATTGATGCGTTTCTTTCAGGGTTCCGGCGTAATGGGATTGAAGGGTATGGAACCAAAATCGTCATGGATAATAAGGCCGATGCTGAATATTGGCAAAAGTGAGATAATTGAATACTTAGACAGGAATTCAATGGGTTACATTGTTGATACTACGAATACCAAGGCTGATTATCTACGAAACAGGGTTCGCCTTCACTTGATTCCGCAGATTGAGAAGGTATTTCCAGGCATAAAGTCAAGTATCGTAAAAACCGCTTACAAGATGGAACAAATCAATAAACTCCTTTCAGAGTATTCCCTGAAAAGGAGTATACTCTCCGGTTTTGTAGAGGCCACTGGTGAAGGTGCAAGAATCGATGGTGACTGGTTTTTGGCTCTGCCGGGTCTAATGAGAGAAAGATTGATATACGATCTGTTCGACTTCTATATGAAAAAGAAATACACAAGTAGTATTAAAAGTAATAATAAAACATCATCGGATATTGCGTATTTTCATACAGATAGGATTCCGTACAACTTTATTCATGAAGCCTTGAAAGATGATAATCCCGTGAAAAGACGCATAGTAATGCGTGGTTACGGCTTTATACTTTACTGGAAAGATCGGTATCTTTTTTGGCGAAGGGATATTGTCGATGCCTCTAAAAAGGGTTATCTTATTACACTGAAAGGTGGAAAAGAGTATCACTTTAGGCTTTTTGATTTGGAAATCAGTATCGAGAGATGGAAATACGGGGTGAAGGGAGAGGGAATAGACATTTACCCGCCTATGGTTATAAGATCAAGGATGGAAGGAGATAGAATATTTACCGGGAAGAAGTTCAAAAGCCTGAAAAAGTTACTGAATGAAAGGGATGTTCCACCGAGTTTGAGGTGGAAAGTTCCTATAATTGAGGATTCAAGGGGTATTGTAGCAGCTATTCTTGCCCCTTTTGGTAGTGATATGGTTAAGAGAGACCCGATTGGGATAACGGGTGAAGAAAATATGATAAGATATACAGTTTCAATAGATAAAATAACTAAGGATAAAACGGAGTAAAGAGAATAGTGGGAAACGAAAATAATAATAACGGTAATGATCCACGACTTTCAAAATTTCAATTCAACAACAAGCTTGCACTGATTTCTCTTCTTGTACTTGTCGTTTTTTTCATCTTTTTCTTTATGTACAACGACAAGTCGGTAACCCAGGAGATTGCATATTCAACTTTCTTGAATTATCTCGATCAGAATCTGGTAGACTCTGTAAAGATAATCGACCAGTATGAGATACAGGGTGTAATGCGCGGTAAAAATGGTGAGGTAACACTTTTTCATAGTACCATTCCGTATCCTGATCCGGATTTGATAAAGAAATTGAGAGAAAAATCAGTAAAGATCACCGGTGGGGTAAAGAATGTCTCGCCGATGAGGATATTCATAGAATTTTTGCCATGGGTTCTCGGTTTCTTCTTCATATGGTTTATGTTCAGACAGGTACAGGGAAGTGGTAATAAGGCATTCTCATTCGGAAAAAGTAAGGCAAAGAGGTATTTGGACACCGGGAAAAAAATCACCTTTGCGGATGTGGCAGGCCAGGAAGAGGCCAAGTACGAACTGGAGGAAGTGGTCGAATTCTTAAAAAATCCTCAGAAGTATATTAAGCTCGGAGCAAAGATTCCAAAGGGAGTACTACTTGTCGGAATGCCTGGGACGGGAAAAACACTTCTTGCAAAAGCAATTGCAGGTGAGGCAAATGTGGCGTTTTTCCACATGTCGGGTTCGGACTTCGTCGAAATGTTCGTTGGTGTAGGGGCAAGCAGGGTGAGAGACCTCTTTGACCAGGGAAGAAAAAATGCACCGTGTATTCTTTTCATAGATGAGTTGGATGCAGTTGGCAGGACACGAGGTGCAGGGTATGGTGGCGGACATGATGAAAGGGAGCAAACGCTGAACCAGATGCTTGTAGAGATGGATGGCTTTGACACAAAGGACGGAGTTATAATACTGGCTGCTACCAATAGGCCGGATGTACTTGACCCGGCACTTCTCAGGCCGGGAAGGTTCGACAGACAGGTCGTAGTAGATATGCCGGATGTCAAAGAGCGCGAAGAGATTTTAAGACTTCATGCCAAGAAGATCCCCGTTGCCGATGATGTCGATTTCAAGAGAATAGCACGTGCAACTCCGGGTTCATCCGGTGCCGATCTTGCCAATTTGGTCAATGAAGCCGCTTTATTTGCTGCCAGAAGGAACAAAACAAAGGTTGAGATGGAAGATTTCGAAGATGCTCGTGATAAGACCCTAATGGGGATAGCCAGAAAGTCAAAGGTGATTCCTCCGAAGGAAAAAAGGATGACTGCCTTTCACGAAGCAGGTCATACGTTGCTTCATTATTATCTAAAGAATGCAGATCCTCTCCACAAGGTAACTATTATTCCCCATGGGAGGGCACTCGGTGTAGCCTTCTCCCTTCCGGAAGAGGAATCGTATTCGAGAAGCAAGGGATGGCTTGTCGATCGCATAACGATTGCCATGGGAGGGTATGCTGCTGAAAGTATAATCTACCAGGAAACCTCGACAGGGGCTCAGAACGATATCGAACAGGCAACTGAGATTGCACGGAGAATGGTTTGTGAATGGGGTATGAGCAAAACCCTTGGTCCAATTGCATATGGTCAGAAGGAAGAGCCGATTTTCATAGGAAAGGAGATATCACGTCATAAGGATTATTCAGAGGAAACGGCAAAAAAGATCGACCTTGAAATAAAAGAAATAATCAATGATGCTCTTGAAACAGCCAAAAAGATTTTGAGTGACAATAAGGAAAAGCTGACCCTTCTTGCAGAGACACTTATCAAGAAGGAAACCCTGGATGATAGCGAGGTGAGAGAACTCCTTGGTTTTCCCGAAAGGAAAGGAGAAGCGGAAGAGGAAGTGGCTTCTTAGAGTTGTTCCAGAACTTGATATATGACTCGAAAAAAAACAATAAAAATACTTTTGCTATTTTCAATACTCACTTTATTTACATCGTGTACAACAGTAAAGAAACAAGAATCCTCCGACCCCTCTTTGACAGAAAAAAAATTGACTTCTCTTGAGAAATCAAAGATAGAAAAACTGATAGAGGGAAAAAAATACTTCAAAGCTCTGCAGGAAATTTCTTTTGTGGAGGGAGAAAAAGACCGGTATTCTTTTGTCAGGGGGTATCTGGATGAAGCAAGAAACAGGGTGTACCTCCTTCTTGAAAATGATTTCAATAAGAAGATAGAGGAAAAGAATTTCAGAGAGGCATACTCCATCTTTTTATCTATGAGGAATATCTCCCCTTCTTTGGTCCCTGACAATTGGACGGAAAAGAAACTTATCATGGATATCGGCCACAGTTATCTTGAAAAGGGTAACAAAGTCATAGCCTTGAATTATCTCGAGAGGGCAACATCTCTTGGGAAGCCGACCAAAGGGGAGCTGGATGAGATTCTGAAGCTATCATACCAGTTGCGAAACAGGAGAGCGTATCAGCATGTGAGGGGGCTTTATTCGAGGTACAATCTTAAGATTCCGGAAAAGTACTCTGAAAAACAAATCAATAAGCCCCTTCTCGCATCTATGGCCAAGGGGACTGTAACGGTTTGGGTCGATAGAGGAATAAAGATAGAGAACGGGGTAGGTGTACCTGACAGGGTTATTGGTAGTGCCTTTTTCATCGATCCCAGGGGCTATCTTCTTACCAACTACCATGTGATAAAGAGTGAAGTCGATCCTGAATACGAGGGATATTCACGTCTCTACATAAGGCTTTCCGGTCAGAGCAAGGCGAGGATACCCGCAAAAGTAATAGGTTATGACAGGGTATTCGACCTGGCCCTTTTGAAAACGGAGATAGAGCCAGATTTCGTGTTCTATCCTGCTTCCGATGTGAATGTTCAACCGGGGAACAAGGTTTATGCTATCGGTTCACCGGGCGGTCTGAAAAATACGATAACCTCAGGTATCGTTTCGGCAGTCGGAAGGAGATTCCTTCAAATTGGCGATGCAATACAGGTTGATGCACCTTTGAACCCAGGTAACAGCGGTGGTCCTCTGTTGAATAGTAATGCTGAACTCATAGGAATTGTTTTTGCCGGCATTGAGCAGTTCGAGGGTGTCAACTTTGCAATTCCATGGTATTGGATAGATAAAGTTCTTCCTCTCCTATATGATGGCGGCGAGGTTAAGCATCCATGGCTAGGTATGGCTCTGAATGAAGGAGAAGAAGGATTGGAGGTTCTATACCTTGTACCGGAAGAACCGGCTGCAAATACGGGTATCCTTCCGGGAGATTTCATCGTTTCATTCGATGGGAGGAAGGTAAAAAAGAGAAAGGAACTTCAGAGTTTGATTCTTGACGCCCCCCTGCCTTCTCTGGCAAAGCTTGCATGGCGTCACGGTGATACAGTGAAGAGCAGGCTAATAGCGGTTACCGAGAGGCCGAACAGCCCCGTTGAACTGGCTCTGGAGCGTGATGACAAGGACAGGGTGCTGTATCCCCTGTTCGGATTCGAACTGGAGAATACGGGAAGCTTCCTCTGGAATAAGAATTATATAGTAAAGCGAGTCATAACCGGGTCTATTGCAGATGAAACAGGGATATCGAAAGGTGATCCGCTTACTATACAGGGGTGGAAGGTAGATAAGAAGAAGAAGTACGCCATTCTTCAGATCTACATCAAGAAGAGAAAAGCAGGTTTCCTCGAGAGCACGATTCAGCTTGTATCATATCTCGAAACGGATAATTTTTATTGATCCGATTCCTCCGATTTATACTTTACAAGTGTTACTTCGTTGCCTATGTTATTGTATTTGACTTCGTCATAGTATATCTTGGTAAGAAAAATGCCCCTTCCGTTGTAGCTCAGGAGGTTATCTGCAGAAACGTCGGGCAAAGATCTCCAGTCAAACCCACTTCCCTCGTCACTTATCTTTACTGTGAATGTATCTTTTTTAAGTATCGATTTGATTTTTATGAGCTTGTTTCTGTTGTTGTCACTGTTAAGGCGGGACTCAAGAATTGCTCCCCATTTGCCCTCCTCCAGGGCCCTGTGCTTTTCCTCGAATGATATGCCAAGGTTTCCATGTTCCACCGCATTGGCTATCATTTCTTCTATTCCTATTTTCAGGTTTAGAATCTCACAATCCGGAACGATTTTCTTTAAATGAAGGGTTATCTGGTTTATTACAGGTAAAACATTTGTTTCATAGGTAGGAATCTCAAAATACTTTTCCTCTTCAACGAGGTGCTTGGAAAAGAGAAAACTCAAATCTGGTTCTATCCTGTGGCGTACTACGCTTTCTATAAACTGGATAAGCTCTTTGAAGTTGAAAGGTTTTTTAAAGAAATTAACGGCTCCTCCCCGGAGCGCTTCAAGTAGTATCTCCTCATTTCCATAGCCTGTCATCAATATGACCATGGCATTTTTATCTATCTTTCTTATTTCGTTCAACAGGGTAAGGCCATCCATATGCGGCATCATGATGTCGGAAACAACCACGACCGGGTGGCTCAGTCTGAAAAGTTCTATTGCTTCGCGCCCGTCCTTTGCCTCGATCGGTTCAAACCCCGCCTGTTTGAGAAACCTGCTCAAGATCTGGCGAAGTATTTCTTCATCGTCTGCTATCAAAACTCTTCTGTTAGTTAAAATGTCCAATTTCTCTTTTCCTCACCTGCCTTAACTATATTGATATTTGCCTGAATTTCAAGATTATTGAAGAAATCCTCGGGTATGTGTATATTGATGTCACCGATGAAAAAGCAGGATTTGATAAGAAATTTTTGCATAATAGCCCATATCGATCATGGAAAGTCAACCCTTGCAGATAGGTTTATCCAGAAGGCTCACATCGTTTCTGAGAGAGAGTTCCATGATCAGATGCTTGATAACATGGAAATAGAGAGAGAACGAGGTATAACAATAAAATCACAGGCAATAACTATTCCGTACAAGGCCAAGGATGAGAAGATCTACAATTTGAATCTCGTTGATACCCCGGGACATGTCGATTTTTATTATGAGGTATCGAGAGCACTCAGTGCATGCGAAGGTGCCGTTCTCCTTATTGATGCCACACAAGGGGTTGAAGCTCAGACCCTGTCAAATATGTACATGGCGCTGGAAAACGATCTTGAAATAATACCGGTGATAAACAAGATTGATCTGCCCGGTGCTGATATCGATAGAGTAAAGAAACAGATAGATGATGACCTTGGTCTTGATCCTGAAACAGCGCTTTTGGTATCTGCCAAGTATGGTACCGGTGTGGAAGAACTAATGGAATCGATAGTAGAGAGAGTACCACCTCCGGACGGTTCAGAGAATACAGCCCCAAAAGCATTGATTTTTGATTCACATTATGATTCCTACAGGGGTGTTGTTGTACATGTGAGGGTCTTTGAAGGAATAATAAGGGCGGGAGATAACATCAAACTCTGGTCGACAGATTCTGTCTACAAAGTTGAAGAAACGGGTATATTCCGAATCGGTTTGGAAAAAACGAAGAGCCTCGGTGCCGGGGAAGTTGGTTACCTCATTGCCGGCATAAAAGTCCTGAAAGATGCACGGGTAGGTGATACGGTTACGAATGCCGACAAGCCGTGTAATAAACCACTTCCGGGTTTCAGAGAGGTAAAACCCGTTGTTTTTTCCTCTATATACCCTATAGATTCCAATGACTATGAATTATTGCAGATGGCGATGGAGAAGTTGCAGTTGAACGATGCATCTCTTGTATATGAAAAAGACTCGTCAGCGGCTCTGGGCTTTGGCTTCAGATGTGGTTTCCTCGGTCTGCTTCATCTGGAGATAATTCAGGAACGTCTCGAAAAGGAGTACAATCTTGGCGTTCTCTTTACATCACCTTCGGTAAAATACAGGGTAACGCTGAGAAACGGTGAGGTACTGTATGTAGACAATCCCCAGAACTATCCTGATCCTGCCAAAATAGAAAAAACTGAGGAACCATACATCAGGGCTTCTATTATTACGCCGGAGAAGTATCTGGGTAATATCATAAACCTCTGCCTGGAAAAGAGGGGAATTCAGAAAACAATGACCTATCTCGATTCCAAAAGAGTGGAATTGATTTATGAGATGCCGCTCTCCGAGGTTATATATGACTTCTACGACAAGTTGAAATCGGTTAGCAGGGGTTATGCGTCCTTCGATTACGAGATAATCGATTATAGATCCACCGATGTGGTGAAACTTGATATTCTCTTGAATGGTAAACCGGTAGATGCCCTCTCACAGCTTGTTTACAGAGAAAATGCATATTCCATCGCAAGGTCTGTATGTAAAAAGTTGAAAGAGGAAATACCGAGGCATCAGTTTAAAATACCTATTCAGGGTGCAATCGGAGGCCAGATTATAGCAAGAGAGACCATTTCAGCTCTTAGGAAGGATGTAACTGCAAAGTGTTATGGCGGAGACATAACGAGGAAGAGAAAGCTCCTGGAGAAGCAGAAAGAGGGTAAAAAGAGGATGAAGATGATTGGTGATGTACAACTGCCCCAGTCAGCTTTCCTCTCCGTACTCAAGAGAACATGATAGGATTGGTTCTAGAAAGTAGACAGGAATTTCATGAAGTATCTCGCCGAGATAAGAATCCGTTCTAGAAAACCTCTGTTTTTCTCCGGGATGCCATCCCTGAAATCAGGAAAGAAAAAGTAGGTATAGTCGATATCCCTTAGTCTTCTGTCATTAAGAACATCAGCTGTAAGTGATACATCTCCTTCAAGTATATCGATAATCAGTTTTTCCGCCTCTGCTAGTATTCTTTTTTCATCGTGGTAAAAATCCCCAAGAGATTCTATATCGAATGATTTTCTCTCTATTTCGATATTTTTTCTGTTACCAGGAATGATATTTTTAAGCTCTTCTCTGTTACTGATTTCATGTGCTTCATCCAGGATGTGAGTTCCCCTGTAGGAGTAGATTTTTCCGCTTTTATCAGCCATTTCTCTGAATAGATTGGCAAAGTTATCGAGAACGATATCCGTTTCTACTTTATCATGCTCTTTCCTTTTTCGAATGAATCTCGGTCGGCTGAAAAGGGCATTCAAGTTTTCCAGTTCCAGAGGAAGAAATCTGTTGTTTGAGTGCAGCATCGATTGGTGAAAGGCACTGCCGATTGAATGTGTCAATCCCCTTGTATAGCTGAAATCAAGGCCGATAGTGATAACCGGTGCGTTGGATACTCTGTTGGCCAAATGGACCGCAGTGTTCCCAACGGAGCCGAGGGGGCGAATACTCGATGGCAAAAGGTCCATTTTTTTGAGGCGTTCGAAGATTCCAAGGTAGGAAAATTGTGAAAGAAAGGAGAAGTGATATTTTCTTTCCGGTAGTCTGAAAATATTCGGATTAACGGAAAGATCGGTGATCACATAGCTTTCTTGGAACCTGCAGGGCAGGAAATCAAAAAGATTGGTGAGTTGTGAGTCCACCGTTACTATGAAGTCAGGTTTCAAATTTATGTCACAGAGAAGGGGGAGGGAAGAATCAACTGCTATTACTACAGCGTTTTCTGTGAAATCGAGAATTTCGGGAAGTGCATCACGGGCAGAGGGCCCGGCGCCAATAACAAAAGCAGGTGACTTCAGCTTGATCGAAGCAATATCATATGATTCGCCCAAGTGTGGAAGGTTTATCAGGATATTGCGCATCCAGAGATTTCCCATTCCGATGATTGTCATCCTGCTCTGCCAGTAGGATGCAATCTCTTCACTGAGAAGGTCTTCGATGTAATCGTACAATTGCCTGTAAAGAATGTACCCTTTGGAAAGTGTGACCTTGCTTACCCGCCTTAGCGCTGAGAGGTTTATTCTCCTTAGCAGCTCTCTAATACTATCGGGATTAGTGGTTCTTACAACAGTGATTCTTTCATCTCGAGGGATTCTTGAAGGGTTCAAGGTCAAGGCAAGTTTGAATAATTTTTCATCTGCTTCGATACAGAGAATATGGGCATCCCGCGGAAGTTTCTTGAGAATCGTATTCAAGCCGTACCCAAGCCCTATGGAAGGAATGAATACCAGGGTACCTTCGTTGATTGTTGTATTGGATGCCCTGTTTTCAGCTCTTCCTTCAGGATCAACGGTAGAATATAGGTAGCTTCCTCCGTAGAAAAGGTTTAGCCCCTTTCCGGTTTTTCTTAATAGAGGTTCATCCTCCGGCATTGGCCAATACTATACCACGATATGCTGGATCAAGATCTTGGTGCAATGTATTTGTAGAATGTTTCGTTGAAATTATCCTCCAACTTGTCCGGATTTGTCAGGTAATTCTGTACATCCATCTGTATAGTCTGTCCGGTAAAGTAAGTGTAGTACCGTTTGAGAATATCCTTTTCCTTTTCATCGGGAGACTTTTCTTTAACAAGCTCCAATACAACAACCTGGTCGTCCAGTAGTACCGGGTCAGAAATCTTGCCCTTTTTCAATGAAAACGCCGTTTCAAAGAAGGTTTTACTGTAATTGGCCGATGTAAGGGATGGCCTGTCTCCCTTGCTTCTTACTGGTTTGAAAGAGAAGATCAATTGATAGTTGATTGGGAAATACTCGGTGACAAAAGGGGTGACATTCAAAGTTCCGCATGCATCGAGAAAGCTTGTTTCTCTTGCCTTCTTTGCAAATTTCTCCGCTTCTTTCGTAAAGTAGTCTTCGACCTTTCCCCTTTCGTATTTCATTATATACTTTTTGATGACATCAAGAAGATCAGGATCCTGCAAGTCTGGTTTTACTGCGGGGGCATTGCAACGGTATATCATCCAGCCAAATTTACCCTTGATAACGGGACTTATATCTCCCTCTTTCATTGCAAATACATTATCAAGGTCGGATGAATTTTCAAAGTCATCCTTCAGTTCGTATCGATACTTCCATCCCATATCACCGTTGTTATTCGCATAGATGTCCTTGGAATAGGATTTTGCTAGCTCTTCGAATTTTCCGCTACCTTCCGTAAGTTTTTTCTCTATTTTCTCTGCGTCATTTGCACTTGTTTTTATTAGTATCCTGCTCAATTTTATTTTTCTGAAAAGATCCAGATTCTTCTTGCCGTATGAAATTACTTCTTCTTCCGGGTAGTCTTTAAAGGGATACGAGACAAACATGAAACTCCTCTCGGGATTATCCATTCCTACGATGAAATTTTCCTCTTTGGAGCTCCCCCTCTGAAATCCATAGACATCGGAAAGATACTGTTGTTCCATCAGATCTTCCCTGAAAAGTACTCTCGTCTTGTACTTCTCGGAATTAGGTGTCGCATTGTACTTTTTTTCACTGAATTTACCATTTTCCATATATGGGCCATACTTGATTATTGCCCTGTCTATCCTGTCTTCTGATATCCAGATCCCACTCCTTTCGGCCTCAAGAAGGATTGCAGTGTGTAGTACGGTTCGTTCGAAGGCTCCCCGCCATACCTTATACGCTTGGGCCTGAAAGGAATCGGAACTATTTGACTGTTTTACCTGTTCAGCAATAATTTCTCTCTGTTTGGAGAAATAATTTCCCGGGACATACTTTATTTCTTTACCCTCGTATCGTCCGAAAACAATACTGCCACCTGCTCCTATTTTGGAGGCAACTGGTAATCCTATGAATGTAACAACGACGATAAGCAACACACCCACACTGAAAGCGTATAAAAATGGATGAGATTCTTTCTTTTTCTCTACAGTGGTTTCACGTTTTTTCTTTAGATTTCGTCTTATTTCTCTCGATGGCATACATGTATCCTGTGATATAGATTTTTTTCAGAGATTGTACATTAACACCAAATATTTTAAATGTCAATTACACCTCTCTTGACATTTGAATAACCCTTGTTTATATTACACGTACAACACTGGGGGCGTGGCGAAGCTGGTTATCGCGCTGGCCTGTCAAGCCAGAGGCCGCGGGTTCAAGTCCCGTCGCTCCCGTATCACCCCTTATAGTAAGGGGTTTTTTTAATACCTTCGGGCTGTAGCGCAGGGGCTAGCGCGCTCGGTTCGGGACCGAGAGGTCGGCGGTTCAAATCCGCCCAGCCCGATCCATTTCTGTTTTACAAGTACTTTTTCCGAGACAAAAAGTTTGTAATTATAGTTTATGGCATACAAGGCCGAATATTGGGATAGGTCTGCATTGATGTTATGCGTAAAATATCCTCCTTTCTGACATTATTTATTCTGCTCCTATCAAATATCCAGGGCGAAAGTTCTGACAACGAATACATTCTTGGTAAAGGAGAAACCCTATACAGGGTTTCAAGGCTGAAAAAAATCCCGGTGGAAACCATCATACAGTTAAACGGAATAAACGATGCAACAAAGATACGTGAGGGTACGAAAATATTGCTTCCCATTGTGCATACGGTGAAAAAAGGGGAGACCCTGTACAGTATTGCAAAGCGATATGATATTAGGCTGGAAGATATAGTTAAATTGAATAAACTGAAGGACCCTGGAAACATAAGAATCGGCCAACGTATTTTCATACCTGTGGGAAAGAAAAATGAGACTGTAATAGGGAAAGTGGAGAAGAAAAATAAACCTACGAAAGGGAAGGAGAGTAAAGATAAGATTCTCTGGCCGGTCATGGGAAATATCGTGAGGCATAGCGGTAAACTTGTCGGCGTTAAGATAATGAGCAAACCGGGAATGAAGATAATTTCGGTTTCTTCGGGAAAGGTAATATGGTCCAGTCCATACAGAGGATTTGGTAAGGTTGTATTTATAGAATCAAAAAAAGGTTTCATATACGGATATTTGGGTAATGCAGACATAACAGTCAAGGTAGGACAGAATGTTACCGTTGGGAATGAGATAGGTATTTTGAAATCCAATTCGAGAGATAACAGAGCATCACTGTTATTCATCGTTTATCGAAATGGCAAAGCTTTCGATGTTTTCAAGGCACCAAGGGGGTAATTTTTTCAAAAAAAGACTTGACAACCTCTCAACGAAAATATATATTTTGGATATATTAGATATTTCGATTAAAATTGAGAGAGTGGTGAAGGTTTGAAAAGGAAAACAAAGCTGAGGATCGTAAGCAGAGATTCCGATGAGAATACCCTGGCGCAATATTTGAAAGAAATAGCGGTTTATCCCTTGTTGAATCATGAAGAAGAAAAAGCACTTGGTGAAGAGATATCGAGATACAATGAGAAACTAGAAGTACTCTCTCGTCTCTACGAGAAATCTCTTTTGGATCAGGTAACATACAAGAGGGAATCGGAAAGGTTGAAAAAAGCGATAGTAAAAGCAAAACAACATTTAATCAATTCAAATCTCAGGTTGGTTGTATCGATAGCCAAAAAGTTTCAACACTATGGTCTCTCCCTGATAGATCTGATAGATGAGGGCAATATAGGTTTGATAGAAGCAGTGGAAAGGTTTGATTACAGAAAGGGTTGCAGATTTTCCACATACGGTACATGGTGGATAAAACAGGCAATTGTAAAGGCCATAGCTGCGAATGCTCACTCGATAAGTGTCCCAATATACATACTTAATACGATAAAACGCTCATACTATGCAACGAGGCATTTGACCCAGGAACTGGGAAGAGAACCAAATATCTCTGAACTTGCCGAGTATCTGGGCATTCCTCTTGAAAAGGTAATTGACATGATAAATGTATCCCAGGAAGCTACTTCGTTGGACATGTCGGTTGATGATGAAAAACAGACAAAGCTTTCAGATTTGATAGAGGATAAACAGACGGAATTACCTGAAAATGTTGTGTTCAGATTGTCATTACAAGAAACTTTGAGCAGGGTTCTTCAAAAGCTGACCGATCGAGAGAGAAAGATAATACAATTACGGTATGGCCTTGCCGGTGAAGGTCCCTATACATTGGAAGAAACGGGTAAATTGCTCGGGATTACGAGAGAACGTGTAAGGCAGATTCAGGAAAGAGCACTAATAAAGATGAGACATTTTAGAGCAATAAACGAACTTTCTGAAATGTATCTCTGATTTTTTGAATTTTGATTTTATCACTTTCCCTACCGATAATAAATTTATGATTATTGACATCATATTGAACTCATCATAAAATAATTTTTTAGGGAAGGTGAATGCTTAAACAATTTTCTTTGAGTGACCTCAAATTGATAAACCCGGAAGGGATTTTAAAGAGCAATTCTTTAAAGATTGACAAAAAAAAGATAGTATCCTTCGACAAAAGTTCTCTCTATGATATCTCCTTTAAAGACAAGATCTACGCATATCCAGCCCTGATTAACGTACATGACCACCTTCGAGGCGATTATCTGCCCCGGGTGGGTCCTAAGCCGGGTAACTATTATATAAACTGGTCTCTGTGGGACAATGATTTGAAGTCATCTCCTGTATACCAGGAGAGGGCGAATATATCTGTTGAGAATTGTTATTTTCTCGGTGCCTATAAGAATCTTTTTTCAGGAGTTGTCACGGTAAATGATCATTTTCCCCATGAGTTCAATGAACCCTTGATTCCGCTATTACCTATCAGGGTGATTAAAGAATATACTCTGGCACATGAATGTTCATCCTTTGATCTGAAATGGGGTGACGGAATTGAAATAGAACATACACGGGCAAAAAAACGGGATCATCCATTCATCACTCACCTAGAGGAAGGCTTCGATGAAGAATCCCAGCGTGGTATAGAGATACTGGAAGAACTAAATTGTCTTGACGAGTATGATGTATTTATTCATTGCATAGGTTTTTCCGAAAAAGATATAGAAAAAACAAAGAAAGCCGGTGCAGCAGTGGTCTGGTGCCCTGCTTCCAATATGTTCATGTTCAATGTAACCTGCAAGATAAGGAAGATACTGGAAAGGGGAATAGAAGTATCCATAGGTACCGATTCCACTCATACCGGTTCGATAAATATCCTTGAAGAGATGAGGTATGCAAGGTCTCTCTACAGAAAAATGTACGGAGAGGATTTGCCTGCCAGGAAAATATTTGAAATGGTAACAATAAATCCGGCTAAGGCCTTTCGAATGTCCGATAGAATTGGTTCGTTGCAAGAGGGTAAATTTGCAGATATACTTCTCTTGCGTCCGAGATTTGAAGATCCCTATGAGGCACTGGTAAATGCAGATATGGAAGACATAGAATTACTTTTGATGGAGGGAGACCCTATCTACGGCTCTGCCAAGTACGAAGTGCTGTTTACGGAGAGAAATGTGGATTACACTGAAATAAGTGTGAGGGGAAGAAGAATGCTGGTGAAGGGGGATCCGACAGGACTTATTCAAGAGATAAGAGAGGCTGTAGGATTCAAGAAAAAACTGGATTTCATTCCAATAGATGATTGACATAGATAGGGGAGCATCTTACTTGAGGAGAAAATTGTGTCACCAAAAGCGATAAGATACAGGGCAAACTCGATAATCTATTTCAAAGGCGATGTAAGTGACAAGATATATATTTTGAATTCGGGAAAGGTTAGCCTTAACTACACGGATATCGAAACAGGGCAGGAGATGCATGAACTGATAAAGACAGGGGAGTTTTTTGGTGTCAAATCGGCTCTCGGAAGGTATCCCCGAGAAGAAACTGCAGTTGTGCTGGCAGATTCGGCCGTCATTGCTTTCAGTGTTCCTGAATTTGAAATGCTCGTTTCAAAGAATACAAGAATCATTATGAAGATGCTGAAAGTTTTTTCAAATCAGTTGCGTCGAATTCATAAACAGGTTCAGAATCTCCTCTACAGTGAAGAACAGGTAAATCCAGAAACCGGTCTCTTCAAAATTGGTGAATATTATATGTCAAACAAAAGGTATCATCAGGCACTGTATGCGTATCGCAGATACCTTGTTTATTATCCAACAGGCATTCATGCGCAGGAAGCTACGAAGAAAATTGAGCTGGCAGAAGAATATCTACAAAAGTACGGTCAGGGTAAGGGGCCTTCTGTGAAAGGTATGGTCAAAGAAGCCCCGGTTCAAAAGAAGAAAACGAAAGAAATGTCCAATGTGGCACAGCAGTACTACAATGCTGTAAGCCTGATTGGTCAACAGAAGTATGAACAAGCCTACAATGAGTTCAAGAAGATCATAGAGCAGGGAAATGACGAGGAATACCTTGCAAAATCAAGGTACGAAATAGGAAGATGCCTGTTTTTCATGAATCGTTTTGATGATTGCATCAAATCGTTTACCGAGCTCATACAGAGGTATCCCACTCATCCGGATTTGAAGGAAGCTCTCTTTTTCGTAGGTAAATCATACCAGGAAAAGGGCGACACGACCAAGGCAAAGGGTTTTTATAACAAGATACTGAGTATGGTTTCGGAAGAAGAACCCTTGTACAGAAAGGTAAAGAGGGCTTTGAAGAGTTTGAAAGAGGGATAGGATATGAATGGTATAAATTCGATGTTTGACAGATTTGGTGTCACTTTTCAAAGGGGGGATATCATCTTTTGTGAATTTGAACCTGGTGATAATTTTTACCTCATTCAGTCTGGAAGGGTGCAGATATTGAAGATAATGGGAGACATCGAAAAGACCATAGATATACTTCAGCCAGGCGAAATCTTCGGTGAAATGGCGATCCTCGAAGAGGCTCCAAGATCTGCAACGGCAATAGCATTGGACGAGGTGAAGGCCCTCGAGTTCAACAGAGAAAATTTCGAAATCCTCATGCAAGGGAATCCTCAAATTGCTCTGAAGCTCTTAAAGCTTTTTACAAAGAGAATATATGATCAAAAAAGACGCTTCATGATACTCACCCTGGAGGATATCGAGGCTCGTGTAGCTGATGTTTTTCTGATGCTGGCCGAGAAATCACCTCAGGAAGAAGAAACAAACAAACGTGTTTTTTCTACAACGGTAGATGATATTGCACATTGGGCCGGAATGTCACCTGCAAAATGCAGAGAAGTGTTGAATCATTTTGCGGCGCAGAGAAGGATAGAGATATACAGTGACAGGATAGTTGTTAAAAACATAAATGACTTTGCAAGATTTGTAAGCTCACGTCGCAAACAACGTGAATAAAAATTATTCTCACCCGAAATAATTATACTGTAACACCTTGACAACATTCTCATTCAAGTGAATTATTAACGTGAAAACTAACATAAAGGAGGCAGAATATGCTCAAAAAAAACAAACTGCTCTTACTTGTACTTGTGGCTGCCATGCTTTTGCCGGCATCGATAATCTGGGCGGGTGGCGCAAAAGAAGGAGCACCGGTGAAACTCGGTGGACTGGTACCTTTGACAGGCGCACTGTCTGAATTCGGTGAAGGTTTCAGAAAAGCTGGCGACCTTGCTGTCGAGCAGTTCAATAATGCCGGTTTCAAACTGGTTATCAAGTATGGTGATACTGAAACATCAGCTATACCGGGAGTAGAGGCTGCAAGATCTCTTATCAATGTGGAAAAGGTAGTAGCTTTGATTGGAGCTGCGGCAAGTGGTGTTACATTGCCCATAGCAGAATCTGTTGCAATTCCAAACCAGGTACCGCAGATTTCAAATGCTTCTACATCACCGCTTCTCACCTATCTTCCTGCAGACAAGGGAAAGGACTTCCTCTTCAGAACTGCTCCCTCTGATGCTCTGCAGGGTGTTGTGCTTGGCAGGATAGCAGCTGAGAAAGGATACAAGAGGGCGGCTGTTCTTTGGGTAAACAATGCATATGGTCAGGGTTTGATGCAGGAGTTCAAGAAATCCTTCGAGAGTAAAGGTGGCCAGGTTGTAGCTTCTGTTCCTCACGATGAGAAACCAGCACCTACCTATGTATCCGAACTGAAAAAAATAATGGCGGCAAATCCGGATGTAATGCTCGCTCTCGGGTATCCAGGGCAGGCAACAGTTTACCTTAAAGAGTTTTTCGAGGCCGGTTACAACAAGAAGACCGACCTTCTATTCTGTGATGGTACAAAGTCTGTAAAGATGCCGGAAGCACTGGGAGCAAAGAATCTTGCCGGATACATTGGTACTGCCCCTGGAAGTGCAGGCGGGAAATCCCTTGACAATTTCAGCAATGACTACAAGGCTAAGTACGGTGAATTACCACCCCTTCCATTCATGTCTAACTTCTACGATGCAGTTGTGATTGCAGGTCTTGCTGCTGCAGCTGCGCAGGCAAAGGGAAAACCGGTAACGCCGGTTAATGTACGTGATGAGCTCAGATTCGTTGCTAATCCTCCCGGAGAGGTTGTATATGCCGGAGCAGACGGAATAAAGAAGGCACTCGAGTTGCTGAAAGCTGGAAAGGATATCAACTATGAAGGTGCAGCCGGTGCACAGGACTTCGATAAGAATGGTGATGTCGTGACACCTATTGAAATCTGGCAGTACATAGACAAGGAACCTTACATAAAGACTCTGAAGCTGGAGAATCCATAAGATAGATTTGATCCTAAAAAAAGCCGGCAGGAAATGCCGGCTTTTTAAATTTCATGAAATGTAATCTATTGAGTTATTAGAACTTTGATACTTGTTTTTCTTCGCCCAAAATACCCTTCGGATATCTTACAATAATTACCACGAGAAGCAATCCGATTAGAACATATCTAATGAAGGGTGCCCTAGTTGCGAAACTTGGAGGTACGACTTTGTTTATAAGCAGAGTACTCCAGGACCAGACTGCCCAGACAATCCAGGCACCGATTATTGCTCCCTTGTTGTTACCGGTCCCGCCAAGTGTGAGCATCGTCCAGATAATGAATGTTCCAAAGAGGGGTTCAAACACCCCGGGCTGAATTGCTGCTGAAAAGTGTGCATACAGAGCACCGCCTATTCCCATGATAAATGCCCCGAAAACAAGAGATTGCATCTTGAAAGCTACTACATTTTTTCCGTCTGCTGCCGCCATCACCTCATCTTCCCGGATTGCACGAAGGACCCTACCCCATGGTGATCGTATCCCTTTCTCTGCGGCAATGTATATTATCACCAGAAAGACTGCCACGATGAGAAGGTAGATGTAGTTGTAGAATGAAGGAGGAACTATGTTGTGAAGTGGCTGCGGAAGGCCAACAAGTCCCTGTGGACCATTTGCCAGCCATGCCTCGTTGTTGAAGAATAATCTAATGGTTTCTGCTATTCCTATCGTGGCAATGGCAAGGTATCCTTCTTTAAGTCGCAATGTCAGAGCTCCTACGATGAGGCCAATGATCGCCGAAACAATACCGCCTGCAAGTACACCTATCAGAAATGGCATATTAAGGCCAAATGCCTGTTTTATATAACCAGCAATTGCCCCCGTTGGCATTTTCAGTGTAAAGAGTGCAGAGGTGTAAGCCCCTACTGCAAAGAAACCCGCAATACCAAAGTTTAAAAGGCCGGTGTAACCCCATTGTACATTCAAACCTATTGCAAATATGGAATAGATAGTTGCCATTACGGCAAATGAAATAAGGAAATTAAGTATACCCATTTATCTGGACCTCCTTCCGAGAATACCTTGCGGTCTGAATATAAGTACGAGAATCATGATTATAAAAGCGACTGCCGGCTTATAAGACGGGGCAAGCCATGCAGTGGAAACCTGTTGGGCGATACCCATTACCAGTCCGCCGATTAGAGCTCCCGTAATACTGCCCTGTCCGCCTAGAATGACGGCAGCAAAAAGTGGTAAGAGGAATATCCATCCCATTTCCGGTCTGAGCTGTGTTTCGATACCATATAGAATACCTGCAACAGCTATCAAAAGACCGGCTACCGACCAAGCCCATATCAACATTCTTTCAACGTTTATCCCCGAAACGAGCGCAAGGCTTTGATTGTCGGCCAGAGCTCTGAGAGCCTTTCCGGTTCTCGTCCTGTTTAGAAAAAGATATACGAAGAGTACAGAGAGCCAGGAGACTATTACTATGAATATTTCGTCGACCCTGAATTTTATTCCGCTCTGAAAAACGATTGTGGGTCTCAAACCCTGGTTGTAAAAGTGAAAATCAGCTCCCCAAATGATATAGACTACTCCCCTCAATGCCCAAGCAACACCAATCGACGCGATAAAACCTGTTATAGAGTGGACTCCTGCCCTTCTCAAGGGTTGATATACCCACCTGTCGATTGCAACTGCGAGCATGATGGAAATCAAGATTGCAGGTATAAAGGCAACCACGATTCCCCAGTTGAAGGAAAATGGCCCTACCTTTGTTTGCAGGATATTCAAATGTGCAAACAGCGAGGTAAAGATGAATGCACTGTAGGCTCCGACAGTCATCTGATCTCCATGTGCACAGTTGAATAGATCCGTGATACCCCATATGAGAGTCAATCCCATGCTGCCCAAAGCGATAATGCTTCCCAATACTATTCCGTATATAGTTAGTTCAATCATGTTACCTCCCTAAATAGTGCTTTCCGATTTCTTCGTTCGCCATGAGTTCTTTTGCAGGACCTTCCGCTTTCTTTTCTCCACCTTCCATTATATATGCCTTGTCAGCCGTGCTCAGCGCCTGCGCATTCTGCTCAACGAGAAGGATAGTAACCCCTTGTTCGTTGAGGAATTTGATTCTTTCAAAGATGTGGTCTACCAGAACAGGGGCAAGACCGGTAGATGGCTCGTCGAGAAGCAGAACCTCCGGGTTCAACATTAAAGCCCTGCCTATGGCCAGCATCTGTCGCATGCCACCGCTGAGATCTCCGGCCCTGCTCTTTCTTCGGTCTGTGAGGTCGGGAAAGAAGCTGAATATTTCTTCCATCCTATCGGTATAGTCGTCTTTCCTGATAAATGCACCCATTTCGAGGTTTTCCTGGACGGTAAGAGTAGGGAAGATGTTTTCTTCCTGTGGCACGTAGCAGAGCCCGATTCTAGCCATTTCCTGGGGAGGTATTCCTGTGATATCATCTCCCTTGTAAAAGATCTTACCCTTTGTAGGTTTAACAAGACCAAAGATAGTTCTAAGGAGAGTGGTTTTGCCGGCACCATTGGGGCCGAGGAGGGTGACAACCTTTCCCTGCTCAACAGTGATTGAAACACCATGGAGAACCTCCATGCTGCCATAACCAGATACTACATCCTGTACTTCGAGTATGTTCATTTGCTTGCACCTCCAAGATAGACTTCAAGTACCCTTGGATCGTTTCCAACTTCTTCCGGGGTGCCTTCCATCAATTTTTTTCCGTGATCCATGACGATAATGGGATTGCAGACATCCATTACAAGCTCCATCTCGTGTCCAATGAGAAGAACGGTGACTTTTTCATCCTTAACTAGTTGTCTTATCCTGTCGGCAAGGATCTTTCGTTCCGTGGGATTTACCCCGGCTCCCGGTTCGTCGAAAAGTATGATGTCGGGTTTGGCCATCATAGTTCTTGCAAGTTCGAGAAGCCTTTTCTGGCCTCCGGAGAGGTTTCCTGCATATTCATCTTTCAGATGAAGTAAACCTACCGATTCGAGTGTTTTCAATGCCTTGTCTCTTAGTTCTCTTTCCTGCTTTCTTACACCATTGGGGTTGAACCAGGTATTGAAAAGGTTCTCCCCTATCTGGCCTGGAGGCACGAGCATTAAGTTTTCAAGTACAGTCATGAGTTTCAATTCTCGGCTGATCTGAAAAGTTCTGCAGAGGCCTTTGTGAAAGGTCTCGTGGAGCTGCAAACCGTCGATTCTTTCTCCTTTGAAATAGATTTCCCCCTCATCAGGTTTGTAAAATCCGGAAATAAGGTTAAATGTAGTTGTTTTTCCTGCGCCATTAGGTCCGATTAACCCAGTGATCCTGTGAGGAGCTACATCAAAAGAGACCCCATCAACGGCTTTTACACCTCCAAAGTACTTGCGAATGTTCCGCAAGGATAGGATTGGTTTGGTAGTGCTTAGGTTCAATGGTTATCTCCTTTTATTAAATGGAAATGATGCGGTAAATTATAACGACTTGTAATTTGACGGTCAATAATCGTATCAATATTCATAGAAGAAAAAAATAAATAATCAAGGAATGCCCTTTTTTAGCCAGGAGTGGGACTTGAACCCACGACCTGCTCATTACGAGTGAGCTGCTCTGCCACTGAGCTATCCTGGCATATTTTGTGGCACATTATACAAAGGAACGTTCTGTTTATCAAGGATGTAGTTAATATTCCGATAATATCCTTGAGGGTAGAACAGGAGGTAAAAGAAGTGATAAGAGGGCTTTATACCGGCGCAAGTGGCATGGTGGCACAGATGCACCGTCTGGATACAATAGCCAATAACCTGGCAAATGTTGATCTTACTGGTTACAAGCGTGATACGGCAATACACAAAGCATTTCCTGAAATACTCTTAAGGAGAATGAATGACGATGGTGTCTATATATTTCCCATAGGTTCGGTGGACACTACACCGATAGTAGGTAAACTTGGAACCGGAGTGGAGCAGAATGAGGTGTATACGGCATTTACCCAGGGCCCGCTTAAGGAAACGGGGAATGATTTCGATCTGGCAATAGAAGGAAATGGCTTTTTTACCGTGGAGACGGATTACGGTGAGAGATACACGAGAAACGGTACTTTTCTCATAAACAGAGAGGGGTTCCTTGTAACGAAGAGTGGTGACCTCGTAATGGGTGAAAAAGGCCCGATTAAGTTGAAAAAGAACAATTTTGTAGTGGATCAGGATGGTAAAATCTTTCAAAACAGTACATTTGCCGGTGAGGATGGCCGCTTGGTCTCCAAAGAAGAAAATGAATGGGAAAATCTTGAGTACGTCGATAGACTGAAAATTGTAGATTTCAAGCGGGAGAGGTACCTTAAAAAAATGGGTGATTCATACTGGCAATCCACGGAAGAATCTGGGAGGGCCCTGGTTGTCAAGGGTAATGAGAGGCCTAAGATACGTCAGGGTTTTCTTGAAGGCTCCAATGTGAATCCTGTGAAAGAAATGGTTGAAATGATTGAGGTGAACAGGAGCTACGAGGCAAATCAGAAACTTATCCAGGCCGAAGATACGCTTCTTGGGCGACTGATAAACGATGCAGTGAAGGTATAGGAGGAAAATAAAATGATGAGATCTTTGTGGACTGCAGCTTCCGGCATGATAGGTCAGCAGTTCAATATAGATACGATTGCAAACAACCTTGCCAATGTAAATACAACAGGATATAAGCAGACAAGGCCGGATTTCGAGGATCTGTTGTATCAGACAGTGAGAATGGCCGGGACTCCTGCAACTGAGGTAACTCTGTATCCTACGGGAATACAGGTTGGGCATGGCGTAAGGGCCGCGGCCACGCAGAAGATTTTTACTCAGGGAGCTCTTCAGTCGACGGGAAATGTTTCTGATATGGCTATTCAAGGAGAGGGATTCTTCAGAGTCCTGCTCTATGATGGCTCTTACGGTTATACACGGGATGGCTCTTTCAAGATTGATTCCAACGGTCAGATAGTCAACTCCAATGGATACCGCTTGATGCCCGAGGTAATTCTACCGGAAGGTTTCATCCGTGATAGTTTGAACATCTCTCAGGATGGCAGAATAACGGTTAAGGTTGCAGGAAGTGATGAACCTGTAGAGGTCGGGCAGTTGTTCGTTTACAGATTTGTTAATCCTGCCGGGCTTCAGGCAGTAGGGGAAAATATTTTCAAGAAAACAGAGGCTTCGGGTGACCCCATAGGAGGAAGGCCGGGATTCGACGGTATGGGCAAGGTGGTTCAAAAGTTTCTCGAAATGTCGAATGTATCCGCAGTGAAGGAAATGGTAAATATGATAGTGGCACAAAGGGCATACGAGATGAATTCCAAAGCCATACAGACTTCCGATTCCATGCTTGCGACGGCAAACAACCTGAAGAGATAAGAGGCGGAGGTAGGGGACGGATTGAATGTCAACTGATCGCTTCTTGATTATTTTGATTACAGTTTTATTGGCGGCAAATATCAATCTATATCCGGATACATTGAAGCTTAGAGATTTCGTTGTAACCCGGACTGGTAGGGTGAGTATGGAAGAGATAGCAGGTTATACGGGAAAGGACGACTTGGGAGATATGGGATTCAATGTTAATAGGGATGAAGTTACTGTAATACCTGCTCCGATAGTAAGGTATGCCATTGAAAAGAGGAGTGAAAAGCCAGTAGTAATACTGGGAAAGGAAACGATCATACTTCCGGTACAGTATGAAAAACTTCGTAATGTAATACGTCGTATAGTAGTTGAAACAGAGAAGAAGATTGAGTCACGGGGAATAAATGAAATTCTTTCGTTTAGATTGAACTATGTAAAAAAGGATCTTGCCGGATATACGATAACAGGTATCCATGTCCTTAAGCTGAACGATTCTGGTGATCAATGGATAGCGTACATAAACTGCAGAACGGGAGACGGTAGAGATACTCTCGAAAAAGTTACATATTTTGTTCAGAGTCTTGATCCCAGGTTATCCGGTATGCTCGAGGATAAGGGTAGAGGTAAGAGATGGCAGAATTTAAGGCATAATCCTTCCGAATCTCCAAGGAGCGGGAATGTTCATGTGGTGATAAAACACGGTGGAATCTCTATCAATGCCGAAGGTTTTATTATAGATAGCAGGAATAACGGTATCAGAGATATTTCTGATGTACGGGTACGGCTTGAAGCGACTGGAAAAATACTTTCCGGTATCATGATTGGAGATAGAGAGGTTCTCATTGAATTGCCTTGAAAATACTGAAAAAATGAAAAGGTTGCTCTTTATTCTTATACTGGCGGTTCTATCCTTGTCAACGTATCAGTATGCTTTTTCTGCACCTACCGTGAGAATCAAAGACCTCGGTTATATCGAGGGAATCAGAAAGAACCAGTTGGTTGGAATTGGCCTTGTCACGGGTTTGCCAGGGAAGGGTGATTCTTCACGATCCGAACTCTTGAAAGAATCAATTGCAAATCTTCTTGGCAATTTTGGCATTAAAGTATCGCCGGATAAAATTAGAAGCAAGAACAGTGCCGTGGTTATCGTTACTGCCGAAGTTCCAGGATTTGTAAGACCGGGCGACAGAATAGATATTACAGTGTCGAGTATCTACGATGCAAGGAGTCTAAAGGGGGGCGTGCTTCTCCAGGCACCTTTAAAAGCGGCAAACGGAGAGGTATATGCCGTGGCACAGGGCAGGATAAGTGAAGTCGGAAATGAGAAAACAGTAGGAAAGATATACAGAGGGGCATTGATAGAGAAAGAAATATCAGCCGATATATCGAAAAACGGAATTATTTCCATAGTGCTCAGAAATCCGGATTTCATAACTGCAAATTCTGTCAAAAAGGCTATAGAGAAAAAATATCCCGATTTGAAGGTAAAAACAAGAGATTCATCTCTCATAGAGGTTACTGTACCTGATAACAGAAAACAGGACCTTATAAATTTGATAGCAGAGATAGAGTCAATAGAGGTAAAGCCGGATACATCTAATAGAGTGGTGATCGATTCAAACAGTGGGGTTATCATTATTGGCGAGAATGTAAGAATCGGCAAAGTAGCGGTGTCCTACAAATCTGTAAATATCAATATAGGATTTTCTTCAGTCTTGAATAAGGAAGAAAATACTTTTTTGATAAAAGAAACAGTCAGTGTTGATGATTTCGTAGAGACGCTCAAAAAAATAGGGCTTAAAACGGAAGCTATAGCTGCAATATTAAAGGCAATATACAGGGCCGGCGCTCTTTACGGTGAATTGATAGTAATGTAAAGATAGTAATGCAAAGGAGAGGAATTTAACATGATAGATGCAGTTATGAATACAGGCAATACAGTATATAGACAGACTGGCAGTAACAGAGTAAGGAACAAAATAGATAAGAATAGCAAGTTATACAAGGTGAGTGTGGATTTCGAAGCTATTTTTATCAAGCAGATGCTCAACGAGATGAGGAAAACCATAGATAAGAGTGGTATAATCAAGAGAGGTATTGCAGAAGATATTTTCGAAGACATGTTATACGATGAATATGCAAAAAAAATGGCTGAAAATGAAGATTTTGGCCTTGCAAGGATTCTGTACAAGCAACTTTCAGGGAATCAATAGTGTATGAAAAATGTTACACTTTTTTAAGCTCTTTATTACCATCCTGCTAATCATACCATAATTATTTATCACATAATAAGATACCTCGCTATCTCGATAAAGTAATAATTGGCATGTAATTTGCTTATATATACTGGAGGTGTATATGAGGGAAAACCTTCAGAGAAAGATTGACAGAGAAGATCTGATAAAGACCTATTTTGCCCAGATAAAAAAGGCAGAATTGCTTACTTTTGAAGAAGAACTGGAACTTTCAAAGAGGTCGTTGTCGGGTGATGCGGAAGCCAGAAAGAAATTGATAGAGGCCAACCTTCGGCTAGTCGTTAAGATAGCCAAGGCATATGTGACACCAGATGTATCGCTTCTCGACCTGATACAGGAGGGCAACCTTGGACTGATAAAAGCTGCATCGAAGTATGATTACAGGAAACATGTAAGATTCAGTACTTACGCCTCCTGGTGGATAAAGCAGTCCATAGTAAGGTCTTTGTCTAACAAGAAACGAACGATAAGATTGCCCCACAGGAAAGAGGAAAAAATCAGAAAGATAAACAAGGCTTTCAATACTCTTTCCCAGAAATTCATGAGGGAACCGACCTGCGAAGAGATAGCCAAGGAAATCGGCTTCGACGAAGAAGAGGTAGCTCTTCTGATGAAACTCTCAAATTCCGTTGTCTCACTTGATAGCTCATTGAACAAGGATTCTTCCACGCTTCAAGATGTCATAGAGGATTACTCCTATGACCCGGACAGGGAAATGATGAAGAAGAGTCTTAAAGAAGATACGATGAAATTCTTGAAAACCCTTATGGAAAAAGAGAGAAAGATCCTGATGTACCGCTTTGCATTTCTCGGTGGAAAGAAGTATACACTTAAAAAAATAGGCGATGAACTTGGCATATCGCCGGAGACTGTACGTCAGATAGAAATGAGAGCCTTAAAGAAATTAAGAGCTATAGCCGAAGATTTAAGGGATTACATGTATAACTGATTTGCTGAATATGTATCTGAAGTGTCGGCTGTTATGAGGAAAGCATCTCTGAAAAAGAGGATGAGAAGGACGATGATACTTCTCATCCTCTTTCTGCTTTTACTGGTTAGTATTCTCTACTACTATGATTCAAATGAAAAGTACACGTCGGTGTCGAGAGAGCGAAACCATGAAACTGTGGAGAATAAAGGTAGAGAAAAGAAGAATGCTACTGAAAGAGAAACCTCCACAGCTTTGCCTCCTCAGTCCTCTGGATCGGAGTCAAATGTTTCGTCGATGAAAGCCGGCTCAAAGAGGGAACACCCTATGGAAAAGGGAAAACTCGTAATAATAATCGATGATGCCGGTTATAGTTTAAAAGACCTCGAACCCTTTCTGGATTTCAAGGGAAAATTGACTATTTCAGTTCTTCCGCAGGTACTCTACAGCCGGGAGAGTGCGGAGAGGATAAAGGCTTCGGGGAAGGACCTTCTATTGCACCTCCCGATGGAGGCAAATGATGGCAATGACATAGGACCCGGGGGTATTTATGTTAATTCAACGAAGGAAGAGGTATTCAAGACCATTGATGCTGATTTTGCCTCCGTACCGGGAGCAGCGGGGGCAAATAATCATATGGGTTCAAAGGTAACATCGGATTCCAGAATGATGAACATGGTGATGGAATATTTTCACAAAGAAAAAAAATATTTCATAGACAGCAAGACTACCGCCGAATCAAAGGTGGAGAAGTATGCTGAGAAGTGGAACGTACCTGTTGCGGAAAGGGATATTTTCATGGATAATAGACCGGATGAAAAAGAGATAGAACAGTGGCTGCTTAAGGGAATGAAAATTGCAGAAAAGAAAGGCAGGGCCATTCTTATTGGCCATGTAAAACACGGCCAAATCGTTGAAGTGTTAAATCGTTTGATACCTGAGCTGAATGCGAAAAGTATAGAGCTGGTTGGTATCGGTGATATTATGGGGGATGTAAGAGGAAATTGACGATGAAAGTACTGGGAATAGAAACATCATGTGACGAGTGCGCAGCCGCCGTTGTTGAAAAGGGTCGAGATGTACTTAGTAATGTAATTCTTACTCAGATTGATTTTCATAGGCCCTATTACGGAGTGGTACCTGAAATTGCATCACGAAAACATATCGAATGGATATATCAGGTTGTATCAACGGCTTTAGATGAGGCCGGTATGGAAATCGAGGATATGGATGCGATTGCCGTGACCTATAGGCCAGGCCTGATAGGGTCGTTACTCGTTGGTCTTTCCTTTGCCAAGGCAATGGCATTTTCACTGGATATTCCGTTCATCGGCATCGACCATATACTTGCCCATATGTATGCTGCACACCTTGAAGCGGATATAGAGTATCCGTACCTGGGTCTCATAGTATCCGGAGGACATACGATTCTGGCTGTGGTAAAAGATTATGATAAGATCGAAGTACTGGGTACCACGATAGATGATGCATGCGGTGAGGCTTTCGACAAGGTTGCAAAGTATTACCAACTGGGATTTCCTGGAGGAGCGGCAATAGATAGGCTTGCACGGCGTGGCAATTCAGGTGCATTCAGATTTCCCAAACCCTCCCTCCACAAGGGTGATCACAGGTATGATTTTTCATATTCGGGTTTGAAAACTGCCGTAATAAACCAGTTGGATCAATTCTGGAACAGGAAGTACCCAAAGACGAGGGAAAATATTGCCGCATCCTTTGAGAAAACTGCCATTGATATAATTCTGGAAAGGGTATCGAGAGCGGTAAAAGATACGGGAATAGAGAGGGTGGTTGCAGGCGGCGGTGTTGTTGCAAACTCGTATCTCAGAGGGAGCCTTAAATCGATGTTTGGTGACCAGGTTATTCTTCCATCAATGAAGTTTTGCACAGATAATGGGGCCATGGTAGCGGGTATAGGTTATCACTATATAGTGAATAATCGCAGGTCAACATTGGAGCTGAATGCAGAGGCAAGGGTTCCGGATTTCAGGAAAACATACCCTTGACCAAATCATGGAGTTTAATTATATTTAGTAACAACAACGACGCAGGGTAGAGCAGTTGGCAGCTCGTCGGGCTCATAACCCGGAGGTCGCAGGTTCAAGTCCTGCCCCTGCTAAAAAAACTATAAAAGGATTAAAGGCCGGCAAAAAAAAGCTGGCCTTTTTTTATGTGGTAATCACACGGTCTTTTAAATTAAGATTAGACTTGAAGAAATCATAAAAAGAATTATAAATGGAAATTCACTTGACTGAGTATGTAATGATAAATTAATCTGTTACTAATATCAAAGATAAGGGAGGTTTTAAATGATTAAAAGGGTATTAGTATTGTTTTCCCTTTTCACTCTGATACTTGTTGCATCACCACTGTTTGCAACAGGTGAAAAAGAAGCGCCATTGGGATCAGAGAAAAACCCGATAGTATGGTCTTTCGTACCGTCTGGTGAAATGGAGAGAGTTGCGACAGGTGCACAGGAAGTAGCAGATCTTTTGCACAAGAAAACAGGACTGTACTTCAAGACGAATGTAGCAACCGAGTATGCAGGTGTAATAGAGGCCATGCGAAGCAATCCGCCAACCGCCCAAATGGCTTCACTTGCTACGTTCTCTTATGTACTTGCACATGAGCTGGGTGTTGCAGATGCTGCACTTGTATCAATCAGATATGGCAGCCCCACATACAATGGTCAGATAATCACTCAGGCGGACTCTGGCATACATACAGTAAAAGACCTGAAGGGAAGGACCTTTGCACGTCCCGATCCCCTTTCTACCAGTGGCTGGATAATCCCCATGCTGTTGATGAAGGCAGCGGGGTTGAATCCCGAAACAGACCTTGCAAGGATAGTTGATGCGGGAAGCCACGACTCTGTAGTAGCTGCAGTTTACAACAAGCAGGTTGATGCTGGTGCCACTTATGTAGACGCAAGAACGAGGATAGAGAAGGATCATCCGGATGTAATGGAAAAGATAGTTGTAATTAAGGTTACGCCTGATATTCCTAATGATGGTGTTCAGTTCATCCCTTCTATGCCGAAGGATCTGAAAGACAAGATCGTTAATGCTCTTCTGGAAATTGCAAAAACAGATGAGGGAAAGAAAGCTCTAAAGACTGCCTATCAGTGGAATGGATTGAAAAAAATCGATGACAGTTTCTACGATCCGTTCAGGCAACTCTTGCAGGCTTCAGGCATGGACATCAAGGATCTACAGAAAGAATAGTTTTTTAAGAAACAAGGGCAGGTCACCTCAGGTGGGCTGCCCTCTTTTATGATAAATACATTATCAGATATCTATTTATGATTCCCCCTGGAGATAGAGAAAGATGTTAGTTGTAGAGAATTTATCAAAAACGTATGAGGACGGTACGAGGGCCCTTAGGAATGTAAGCTTTGAGGTGAAGGATGGAGAATTCCTCGTTATCATCGGACTTAGCGGGTCCGGAAAATCAACCCTTTTAAGGTGTATAAACAGATTGATTGAACCAACCGAAGGCAGGATACTATGGGACGGGGAGGATGTAACTGCTGCTGATTCAGCCCATCTTAGGGAGATAAGAAGAAAGATAGGTATGATTTTCCAGCATTTCAATCTGGTAAAGCGTTCATCCGTTTTGAAGAATGTACTGGCCGGACGCCTCGGTTACACAAATCCGATATGGAGTATTATAAACAGGTTTCCCACGGAGGACATAGAACTGGCATACGAAGCATTAAGACAAGTGGGGATCGAGGAAAAGGCAGACAAGAGGGCCGACGAGTTGAGTGGTGGACAGCAACAGCGAGTTGGGATTGCAAGAGCGCTTGTACAGGATCCGAAGATGATTCTGGCAGATGAACCAGTTGCAAGTCTGGACCCTGTCCTTGCACATTCCATTTTGGGTTACCTTGAAAAGATGAATCAAGAGAGAAAGATTACCGTTCTATGCAGTCTGCACTACCTTGATCTTGTACAGAAGTATGCAACCAGCGTAATTGGGCTTCGTGACGGTCAAGTAGTCTACAGAGGTACAAGGGAAGATATAAGGCGAATGACAGACAGAGAATTCAAGGATATCTACGGGGAAGAAGCGGAAAGAGTGAGTGCGGGAACATTAACCGGAGGAAGAGAAAATGGCTGAAACAAAGGGAAAAAACACGGGTAGAAGTTTGCTTCATGCTTTGTTTTCGTTAATCCTTCCCGGGCTCGGACAGATAATTCTCGGTGAAATACAACGTGGTATTATCCTTATGAGTTCGATTGTATCCATGGGATTGATTTTCATCTGGCGAATTGAATTGGCGGGTCGTCATGAACCCAATTTCCTCGATGCATTTCATAAATCTTTGGAACTTAAGCCTGTATTCATAAGCCTTGTCATAATCGGGCTAATTGCAATATGGATATTGAATGCTCTGGATGCATATCTTCATACTAAGAAAGGACGTCGCGGAGGTTTCAATATCTTCTTTCTGGTAATTGTTGTGTTTTTCATTCTGGGATGGGAGATAAGTGAAATAAATCCTTACAAGATGATTACGAAAGCTCCCGAGGCTCTAACGCCCCTATCCAGGGTACTTTGGCCATGGAAAGCAGCCATTGCTCACAAGATGGAAACTGTAAGTGCCAGGGCTGCGGTACTTTCTCCGTGTGGTGAGAATCCTCCCGGCCGTCCAAAGGAGGTTCCCGGCAAACCGTACATCTATGTGGAGCCAACATGCGGAGAACTGTCGAAACTGGACAAGAATAACAAAATAATTGAAGGTACTACACTTACTGTCTTTGGTAAGAATTTTAAACCGAATTCTGAGGTAAATCTGTGGTGGATAGATCCAATAGGAAACGAATTCAGGCTAAGGCAGAGGGGGGAGTATGTAGTTACAAAGACTGATTCCCAAGGGAACTTTAAAATTAAAATTATTATGCCCTACAGATTGATGCCTCCCAGTGCAGAGGGAAAGCAGATTCATCACGTGGAAGCGAGACAACAGACACCGACAGGTGCAGTTGTTATAAATGATCCTCTCAAATTGACCATTTCGAGGATGATAGAAACAATTTTTATGGGAATGATGGCTACAATATTCGGTATATTCTTTGCTATTCCGATAAGTTTCCTGGCTGCAAGGAACCTCATGTCCGGTTCATGGATTACCCTTACAATATACTACATGACAAGGACTGTTCTTAATATCGTAAGGTCAATAGAGCCTCTAATATGGGCACTGATTGCAGTTGTATGGGTTGGCCTGGGGCCATTTGCAGGAATAATAGCACTTTCGTTTCATTCCGTCGCTGCTCTGGGAAAATTGTACTCAGAGGCAATTGAAAGTATAGATCCAGGTCCAATAGAGGCAATTCAGGCTACCGGTGCAACCCATTTACAAACAATAATGTATGCAGTGGTACCCCAGATGATTCCACCGTTCGTTTCATTTTCAATATACAGATGGGATATAAACGTCAGGATGTCAACGGTAATAGGTCTTGTTGGTGGAGGCGGAATCGGATTCCTCCTCGTACAGTATATAAGACTTCTTGATTACAGAGCTGCAGGAATTGCGGTCTGGTTTATTGCATTGACCGTTGCCATGCTGGACTATGTAAGTGCTGAGATAAGAAGAAGATTCGTGTAGCATCCTAAGGCTTGGCAGTACAAGGATAACACCACAACGCGTAGCACCCCGCGGTGTAGCACCAAAAGGTGTTCTTTAAAATCTATGTTACAGTTGCCTTTCTTTCACGTACGAAAAGTATGGGATAGAGTATAAAGAATAATAATCCAAAGAAGATAAGTGCATTACTCAAGCCAAATCTGTCAGCAATAAGACCCATTACGGGTGAGAAAACTGCTACTAGTATGGTTTTTACCTGTGACTCACCGGAAAGTCCGGTGGCCATTATTCTGTTGCTTATCAGGTCGCTTATGAGACCGACATTCATTGGCCGTCTCACATTCTGCAGCATATAGAGAAGTATGAAAAGAATGATGGCAATTGCAAAAAAGGAGAAACGCAGTGCAATACCAGCCAGCAAAATAAGCACTCCTCCTGAAAGGAAGGTGATGTTGATGGCTCTGGAAAGCCTTGTGAATCTTGCAGAAAAGGAGCCGGACATGGTAGATGCAAGGGAGGTGAGGATGAAAAGAAGGAAATATACCACACCTGTAAGAATAGAGGTTCTTTGATTTTCCGATAAAAACAAGAGAAGAGGAATGGATAGTGTATAAATTTTCAGAATCGGTTGAAGGTAATCCTTCACTGTTTTAAAGATGGCATCGAAACTAGATGAGTTGAACAGAGCTACCAGCACATACCTGTCACGGAAGATATTTATAAAATCTCCCAGTGTGGTTTTTATGTTACGAAAAAGGTTCTCAAGAATACTTGTTTTTTTCTCTCTTGCCATAATACCATCAAGGTATCCTGGATATGAGAGCATGAGAAAAAGTTCCATTACATATGGTATAACAGAAGCCAGAAAAACGACCTTGTAGCTTCCCGTATAGAAAACAAGAGTTGCGGCTATGATGGATGAAAAAGCAGAACCCAACTTGGAACATGCCCTTGTTCGTCCGTAGTAGTAAACCTTGGTATCCTCCATTTTGTTTCTCTTGAGGTAATCGAGAATCATTGCCTTGTGAGTACCGGTTCTGAAGGCTTCACCGAGTGCAAAAAAAATCATGGCAATAGCATAGATGGAAAACTTTGGAAGAAAATAAAAAATCAGGAAGGAAACGATATATGCAAGAAAGGAGAAAATCATTGATTTCCTTCTGCCATAGGAATCAGCGATAATCCCCGTGGGTATCTCAAGAATATTCGTCGATACTTCACGTATTGAAAAGAGAATTCCTATTTCAAGGAAGGTCAATCCCATTTCACGAAAGAAAAGGACTATAAAGGGATCGAAAAATCTTAGATTTTTCAGAAAACCGTATGCGCAAAACTTGTAGAATTGTCGGTCTTTTACAATCTTAGCCACAACTTTAGTACAAAATACTATATAACAGAATCTTGTTGAATAGTTTTTTAAAAAAAATAGCGGCGAAGGGATTTGAACCCCTGACCCAGCGGATATGAGCCGCTTGCTCTGCCAACTGAGCTACGCCGCCATTGATTACTATTTCGATTACTATGTTATTACAGAATGGAAATATACCAATGCAGCTACATTGTGTCAACATTATAAAACTTTGCTTGACCTTGAAATTCCAATAATTTACAATTGCTCATGCAAATTGTGAGAGGGGAGATACAGATGGAAGATCTCTTTGAACTTAAAATCCCAATATTCTGGAACGAAGGGAAACCGGAAATCGATTTCAAGAACTACAAGCTATCGATAGTAGGACTGGTGAAAAGAGCCCTTGATTTTTCTCTTTTGCAGTTGGAGAAAAGAGCAAAGGATTCCGTATCTGCCCGACTCACATCGGTGACAAGGTGGTCAGTTAGATTGAACTGGGAAGGTATTCTATGCAAGAGTTTGCTGAATGAGGTGAAACCATTGAAGAATGCAAGATTCGTCAAGTTTGTCTCCTACGGAAGAAAGTATTTTACCGTTGTACCGATAGATGCTATGTATCATGAGAGGGCAATAATTGCATTGGCAGCGAATAATGCGAAACTGCCTGTGGAATATGGAGGCCCTGTACGGGTTGTGTTCCCTCAACTATGGGGATACAAGAGTGCAAAGAGCATAGTTGAGATATCATTTCAGGAGAGATATGAGAAAGGATACTGGGAAAGCAGAGGTTATGACGATTCTGCAGAGATACTGCCGACAAAAGTGTATGACATAAATGCCGGAAAAACGAAATTCAACGAGGGGGGAGAGGTACTCTGGTAGTTTGGACAAATAAAAAAAGTTGTTATCAGGAGAAAAGCCTAATTGAAGGTAAGTGCTCGTCTTGAAAATCTTTTAATTAGATCTTTATCCCAATCGATGAATGTTGACATGATGGAGAAGCTGGCGGGTTATGTTATTCCCGATTACAATCTCCATGACAGTACAGGTTTCCCAGCTAACATTCCGATACCTCAGATAACGGCAGCACGACAAATAACAAAAGATATGGAGAGAAGCAACTATCTGCTTAAATTTGTAGAAAAACTGGTAGATGTGAATAAAAACGGGGTAATGGGAAACCGCATCGGAATAAGATTCCTTTCACAGATTATCAATGAAACAGAGGAACATGGATTCAAATTCGATCCGGCAACAGGTATCTTCATAGAAGCTGATAACAGAAAAACAAAAGGTTGGGGAATTCTTCAACAGGGTAGAATCTATGAATTTTCCTTCCTCCGATTCGACATAGTGGAGAATTCGAGGCTTGTAAGAAAATATCCGGCAGCTATCATAAGGAATGCCTACGATGATTTCAAAAAGTTGGTAAAGAGTATTGTGGAAAAGCGTAATGGGAGGATATGGAATTGGGAAGGAGACGGAGGACTTGCAAGTTTCTACCTTGGAGGTAAAAATATTCAAGCAACACTTTCAGGAATTGAAATATTGATGGAATTATTCATGTATAACCTGTTACAGTGCAAGATAGGAGAAGGAATTCATACCCGAATTGCAGTTCATACGGGACCCTCGATTTTTTCTGAAAATATTGACTCTATTCAGAATGATACACTCCGCAGACTAGAGACAATAGAGAATGAACATACTGAATCGGATAGTCTTACTCTATCTCCGGGAGTTTTTTCTGATCTCGGTGGTAAACTGGAAAGGTTTTTCAGGCAGAGAACGGTATCAGAGGGAAATTATCTTTATTTTTTCAGGCTTGAATGGGAAGAAACATGAATATAGCAATATTGACGAATTCCCCTGAGAATATCCCCGATAAATTGATGAAACTGCCCAAAAAGAATAGGAATAGTGTTGAAGTATTACCAGGCTCCGATTTGAGAAAAATAGTAAAGGAGGATAGAGGGATAGATATGATCTATCTGGATTCTTCTTCGGTAAAAAAAATCGATTCGACCGTGAACTATTTAGCCAGGCAGAACACCGTACTCTGGGGTATTATAGATTTGAACAATTTGATAGGGGACGTTGCAATTCTGTTTCTAAACGGATGTGTAGATTACATCGATAAAATAACGGCAGAAAGGATTGTATTTTCCAGAAGGATAAATCTGATAGAAAAGTATCTGGGAAAATATAGATCGGAGTGGTTACAAAATAAGAAGAAGAGTTACGACGATAATGTATCCATTGACTGGAACAACATAGCAGAGGGTGGAGAGTATCCTTTCTTTATCATGTTCATAGAGCTGGACGGCAGGAGTAGATTTGAAAAAACCTGGGGAAAGAGTAACCTTGAAAAGGCAGTAAGACATTTTCAACTTTTTATAGAGAGAATGGTTGCATCGTACAACGGGAAAATATGGATGTGGTCGGGATTTGGCGGTATAGTACTGTTTCCATTTGCGGGTAATCATGATGCTATTCTTTGTGGTTTCAGGTTGATGCTTTACAAGTATGTTTTTGACGTGGAAGAATCCCTATTTCCCAATTTCATTTCTTTCAGAATGGCCCTTCATCTTGGTGAAATGCGATACAGCAGTCGGAGAAAGGGACATGTGATCTCCGATAGCATAAATTTTGTGGTTCATCTGGGAAAACGTTATGCCAGGCCAGGGAATTTTTATGTATCCGACAGAGCTATGAATAGTTGTATGGGAGCATTGAAAGGATACTTCGTGCGTGAAAGAGAATATGAAGAGCGAATAATCTATAGAATGAAAAAACCTGTCCTGATTCCCCAGGATAAAAAAATCTAATAGACAATAGTATCATATTACTATATAGTACTGGCATGGAAGGGATTTCCAAGACTTCCGGCAAGCAATCGATCCTGCTTGCCGCCTGTATAATACTAACTTCTATTTCATTGATTTACTTCATCAGATTTATTGTTAAGCCGAATACAGGACTGGTAGTAAACTATCCTGAAGTTGTAGTTGAAAAAGGAAAAGTGCTCTTTTCACCTAAAACACCTTTTTCACCTGCGGTATCCTCGGGTCTTATTCCTAATAAGGATTACATACTGGAAATAAACGGAAAAAAGATATCGAGTACCTGGGATGTGATCAAGGCTGATCGCGGACTATGGAGCTTTGACGATATAAAGGTAAAGGTACTTAGGGATGGAAAGGAAAAAGTGTTGACCCTCAAACCTGTTTTCAATCTTAAGAGGATCGACTGGCTTTTCACTCTGCTTTTAATAATTGCTCTTTCCTTTACGGCATTCTATCTGACCTACACACTGCCGGATGACAAGGCTTCAAATTTCATAGTGCTTGCCTCACTGTTCTACCTCGTATTTACAGGTCTCAAACCTTTTTATTACGAAAGTATAATTTCAAATTCTCTTATTCATCTTGGAAAGGTAACTTCCTGGTTTCTCGTTTTCTTTGCCCTGTATTTCCCGCAGAAGAAAGGTTCTGCCAGGTTCAGAATCACCTTTATAGTCTTGATAATTCTTATCTATTCGGTCTTTTTTCTCTTCAGAATGTACTTCTATATCCATTGGACGATTAGCGGTACTGAAGAATGGTTGAAGAAGTATAGATTCCTGGGGAGACTGGGAAATATAGCCGATGGTTTGGCATATATCATATATCTCTCGTTGCTGATTTCCTCATATTTTAAGAGCAAATATTCAAGTGAGAAGAGACAAATCGAATGGATACTTGCCGGTATTCTAATTGCAATTCCACCTTATTTTTTCCTCGATCAACTTCCCATTATTCTCGGGAATTCTCCGGAAACGCGAATGAGTATGGGAAATTTTGCCAGTCTCTTTCTAACCTTTGTGCCTTTGTTTTTCATTATCGGTCTTATGAAACACAGGGTTTTCAACATTAAATTCTTTGCCACAAGGTATATCGTCTACGGTTTGCTGGCTCTTTTGACTTTCGCATTTTTCACCGTCCTCTATGAACCGATGAAGGATATATTTTCTTATAACTACGGCTTGCCTGATAGAATATCCGGTTTCCTCGTTGTGACTATACTATTTATTGTTCTTTTCATAGCAAGGGCATTTCTGATTTCCCTTATAGAGAGGTTGTTCTATTTAAGCCATTACAGGCGGACTTTTCAGTATTCAGCCAGCCTCGAGAGCAAGAATATGGAATTGAAGATGATAATCGATGAACTTAATAAAGAGGGACTGAAAAATTTTCAATCAAAGAAGATGAAAGAGTTGAAAGGAATCATAACCGGAATAGCGCACAGAATTAATAATCCCGCAAATTATATTCAAAATGCCCTTTTCGGTTTGGAGAAGGGAATGAACAGGTTGGCAGGACAATTGGGAGATGGAAATAGCGAATTACCAAGATTGCTAAGCGAAATGCAGAGCTACCTTACCATTGCAGAAGAGGGAAGCCTTCAAATCAGGCATTTCATCCGCAAACTAGTGTCTCTGGCAGGTTCAAGGGTCTCTGTACCAGCGGTAATGAGCGTAGATCTGATTCTCAAGAATGCCATCGTGGAGATGCAGAGAAAATATCCCGATGCCATCATGAAAATCGGAAAAACCGTATCCGGAAAAATTAAATGTTACCCGAAAGAAATAACTCAGGCAATCGAATACTGTATTGAGAATTCGATCGAAGCAACTGATAACAGAAGCATAGAGGTAAAGATAGATGCGGAGATGCATGATGATGACAACATCGTAATCACAATAACTGATAACGGTCCCGGGATCGATGAAATGAACATCAGGAAGGTTTTTGACCCCTTCTTTTCAACGAAGCATGATCACGAAGGTTTGGGTTTGTATTTCTGTAAAACCATAGTAGAGAGAAATGGCGGGACGGTTGAGATAGAAAGTGTAAACGGAAACGGAACAGCAATCAAAATGAGATTTCCTCTTCAGGAAGAGTCGAAATAGTGTCGTTGGAATCGGCATGGCTCACTTTTCATTATACTTTTCATCGTACTTTATGATACATCCCTGTTCCTTATCATAGATCGGCAGAATATTGCTCTTGTCGAGTTCAAAAGAAAATTGCACATCTCTTTCGAAGCCAAGACCTTTAAGCCTCGAGACATGCCTGCATGTCTTGCTATTTACAATATTTTTTAAAGGCTGTATGGATAGTTTCTCTGCAAGCCACGTAAGATCATCAATTGGTCTGAAAGAACTTAGAAGGCTATGAACCAATTTCCCTGCACAGTAATAATCTTCCATGCTGAATTCTCCGTTGGTTCCTGCACAGATGATTCTTACGGGTAGAGGTATTTTTGCAATTTCGAGTGCCACCGAGTTTAGGTTTCTCATAGAGGCTATAAAGATACTTTCCGCTCTCTCTGCCATTATCAGGGCTTTTGTTCCGTTAGTTGTGGTAAAAAGGGCATCTTTCCCGTTAAATACTGCTTCAGGTTGATTGATAAGTTCTATAGGGGAGTTCCCGTAATCAAAACCTTCGGGCTTTATCCCGTGTCTTTCTCCTATGAGAAGGGTATCCGGTTTTTTCCGTTTAAATGAAAATGCTTCATCTTTCGTTGATATGGGAAATATGCGTGAAATCCCCATTTCAAGCAGGGTTAGGATAGTCGTCGATGCTCTGAGCACATCAATAATTATAGCAGAGACACCTCGCAAGTCGTATTTTTGCGTTTCCGTTGCAGTTGGTATTATCTGAATATCCTGCATATCAATTATGAGGATAATGATTGATTATTTGTCTTTTTGCAATATCGCAGTTTGATTTACCTAAAAATAAATACTTTAAATTAATCTTTTTTGAGTTTATTATTACCCAGTAGGTTGGAGGATATTTACGATGCAGGAGACCAAGGTGAAAGAGATCGAGCATGTTAGATTTCTGGATACGACATTGAGGGATGGGAATAAGCTGCCCTTCGTTGTGATGAATTTAAACGACCGCTTGGAGATAGCGGGAAAGCTGGCTGAACTTGGCGTCGACATAATAGATGCGGGTTACCCAAGGGCATCGATGACTGACAAGGAGGCAGTTGCATTGATATCGAGAGAGGTGAGGGGAGTACGCGTATCAGCATTGTCACGAGCTGTACGAGAGGACATCGATTTCACTGTAGAGTTGTTGAAGGAGGCCGATAAACCGTACCTTCATATTTTCATGCCCGTCTCGAGGCAGTTTATAAGTGAAGTTCTTAAAAAAGCGAATTCCCAAGTTGTAAAAATGATACATGATGCTGTCTTACACGGGAAAGAGAGGAATGTGGAAGTCCAATTCTCATTCAGTGAATTCACAGATGCAGATCGGAAATTTTTACAGGAAGCTGTCCTTGCCGCCTGCGAATCCGGTGCCGATACTGTGAGTTTTGCAGATACAAATGGGATTCTCTTCCCGAAGCAGGTTGAAAATTTCATTGCTAACATAAGGGAAGAACTTGTAAAAAACGGCCGTAAGAGTACCATCGGTGTTCACTTTCATAACGATTTTGGTGTGGCAACTGCAAATACACTTTCGGCCATTCGTAGTGGTGCAAGACATGTAGAGGTTACGATCGGCGGGATCGGTGCACGTGCAGGAAATACGCCATTGGAGGAGGTGCTTCTTGCAATGGAAGCCTGGCAGGATGAACTGAGATTGACACACGGTCTTATACCAACGAAGATTCATTCAGTTTCCGAACTGGTAAGCCACCTTACCGGTGTGTTTCCGCATCCTAACAAGCCCGTGATAGGCAGGTGTGCTTTCAGAGAACCTGAGGGTTCAAGGTCCAGGGATTCATTGAAGCCGCAGCTTAAGAATATCCTCAGTGATAGGTTTATTGGCCGTGTTTCCGACGACATTTTTACAGAAAGAGAGATGTCCATAGAGGAATTCAAAAACAAGTTAAACGAATACTCGATAGATTATACGGGTCTCGAAATAGAAGCCATTTACGGAGAGCATCTGAGATACTTAAGGAGAAGAGAGTTTATACGCGTGTCGGAGGTTGTTTCTATAATCGAGGATTTAAGATTACTTTCCAAGCCGATATACAGCCTGGAATCTTTTTCCGTAACAACAGGCAGTAACAGCCTCCCCGTAGCTGTTGTCAAGCTGATTCGTGAAGGAAAACCGTATATACGTTCTTCACACGGAACCGGTCCCGTCGATGCACTGTGTAAGGCGGTTGACCTGGTAGCAGGAATATCGCCACGATTGATACTCTATACCATCGAAACAGTAACAGAGGGTGTAGACGCACGTGCGGAAATCACTATTACCGTTGAATACAGGGGAAAGAGATTCCATGGCCATTATGGCAGCACAGATGTTATAGAGGCAAGCCTTATTGCCTACCTGAACGCTGTAAACAGGATTCTTTCCAGTGGTGCCACGGAAACGGAAGAGACTTTCTATGTCAATGGTGAGACTCTCTGGGAGTAGATTCCCTGCAAAACCCTATTTCCAGGATAGCACCCATCATGAACAAACTTATTTCCAGTGTACCGAAAAAAACCGCCAGGCCGCGTAATGTGCGTGAACTCAGGAAAAATTGATAGATAGAAGGGAAGTAGGCAAAAACACCGGCAAGAAATCCGAGACTTATCAACAGGTAAGAAAAATTTCCCTCATTGATGCCAAAGATGAATAGTAATTCGATGACAGGGATCAAGAGGACTATGTGAAAGAAGAGATCCAATAGATGAAAAATCGATGTCTTGCCGCCTCTTATGAATTCGTAGTTCCCGAATATCAGCGGTACTATTATCAGAGAAGAAAGTATCAGTATTATTAACAGACTGACGATGACTATCAATCTAACACGTTTTCTGGGGAGAAAGAGCATTCTCATTGGTTTTGATATGGAAAGGGTAAAAAAGAAAATAGGAACCATCGAAATGAGAAACATGATCTTGGTGAGATACTCGAGTTCTTCCCTGATAAGGGTTTTTGTAATACCTGTCGGAATAAAAAGGATTACACCAACAAGGAAGTAGAGCCAGGCATTCCTTACCTGTTTGTTGTCACGTCTTTTCAAAACGACCCCGACAATGGCAAGAACTGCCAGGAATGTGAGTATCCCGTGGTAAAAACCGTAAAAAACATTGATTCGCTGCATGGTGAGAATACCCGTCGATTGCAATACCAATGGTATTCCGCTTATCAGAATGGATAGAGAAACTGCATAGACAACTACCATCTTCCTTTTACCCTCACAGTACCCAAAACATTATTATATATTGTATCGATAAAGCTGTAAAATTTATTCTTGTTTGTTTTGATTTCCTCAAAGAGGATACCGGCAGACTTACCCTCATAGTGTGTAACCATGAAGGATATGTTCATCTGAAGCGAGCCTATGGAAAAAATTGCATCCGGTACCCTGAAACCAGGTTGAAAGTTTTCCATGGTTTCAGGATATATAAACCTTACCATGGCACCTCTGTAGGAGACATTTATTATCGAGAGGGTCACCTGTTGTTTGCTCTCTGAGTCGAAATACTTAATGGTACCTCTCAGTGAAATATCGGGATAGACCCTCAAATATTCCCGTTTTAGATCCAGTTTTTTCTTTGTACTTATAATTTCAAGAATCTTTCTTATGTGCTGTGAAGGGTTGAATGGCTTGAGTATTATTCCTCCTACTCCGAGGTATAATGCCTCATTTGCCTGGTCTATGGAGCACTTTGTAAGGATAAGAATTGGTATAATGCTCTTGTTTTTCTTGCCTATTGCCTGTAAGAGTTTTTTCCACTGTTCCTCTATACCATCACCGTCTATAATAATGATATCGGGACTGACCATGTTCATTCTTACTATGAATTCCTCGATATCTTCAAAGAGAAAGACAGAGAAACCGATAGGTTTCAATCTAGCCATGAGGCTCTGTCTTATGAGGTGCAGTCTGGAAATAACAACTACATTCAGTTCCATTTGTCATCCGTTACAAGCAACATAATTATGAATCTAAACTATTCGATTCACAGAGGTTTGATTTATTAATAGTCAAACCATCCTAATATACCACGAAAACCGTGATATTTCTTGTCATAAAAAACTTTTAGTCCTTTGAGGGTACTTTTATTCTTCAGCAATCTGGCTATGATTGTGCTTCTGCCTGCGAGTATGAAATCTTTGTTCTTTAAAATACCTCTTAAATAGTTTGCAAAAGATTCAGATGAGTAGTACGAAGCTTCTTCCAGGAGGAATACTGCAGTCTGGAAACAATTATTGTCATGAAAGCCAGCAATTTCTTCAATTGAAGATGATAGGAATGGCAGATGGAGCATCGCTATTTCTTCTGGTTTCAGAATATTGTTTTTCACAAGATTGGTCTTTGAAACAAGAAGGGCCAACCGGTCTCTTCCCGCAAGAATAATGCCGTTAGTTTTCTCATCCTTCCTCGAAAGATACCTTTGTACCGTGGAGCAGATGGGAATGTATCCCTGACCAGGGTTCCAGACTAATAATCTTTTCCCTCTGTTCACGCTGCTACGATTTGTAGAAGTGCCTGAAGTAGAAGTGCCTGAAAAAGAACCGGAATAATGCATCCCATGTGATTCCCGGAATAAACTTTCAGAAAGTTCCAGTATCTTGATAACGAGTTCCGTAATGTAATCCATGCTGTCAAAATTACCGAGCCCGAAAGCAGTTGATAGCTCGTAGCCCTTTCCGTGGAAATTGAATCTCACATGCTCTCTGATATACCGGCCCAACCCCGGTGTTCTCTTTGTTTCTGATATCTGACAGACCTTATTCATCTTCGATACAAAGACGGTATGTTTCTTCCCTGTTTTCTTATTTAATATTAAAAAGTTATTTGAAAGAAAGCCCTCTATCCTCTCTGCCAGGTTGTTTACAACTACTGTTGCAAGGATGCCATGATCCGTAAGGTGATAGACTGCTCTCGATATCATCTCTTCAAGTACGGGATACCCTGCCTTTGCCGGAAGGTTGGAGACTATCAAATCGAAAACACCTCTCGCTATTTCTATAGATTCTTTTCCTCCTTCCGGATACTCATTTGCCTTTACCAAAGTCGTTTCTTCTGCTATCCCCGCAGCAATCCCCTCGTATGCTATACCTCCTATGGCCCTGAAAGTGGAAGGTGAAAGGCCATTCTCCCGGGCATTGTACTCTGAAAAGGCAACTGCAAGCGCATCCCTGTCCTGTGCTGTTACCTTTAAATGCGGAAAGCATTTGCCCAGAACGATCCCTATAACCCCGGTTCCGCAGCCGAGATCAAGGACCCTTCTTACCCTGCTGAAATCGACGGTTTGTTTTAATGTTTTTAGGAGCAATCTCGTACCTGTATCGACATCGTAGCTGCTGAAGAGTGACTGGGAAAGTGCAAAGACGAGTTTCATCTTGCAAAAATCGAAAGAAACCCTCTTGTTAATGAATTCCTCTGGTATCAATTTACCCTTTCCACATACTCGCCCGTTTCGGTGTTTACCAGTATCCTGTCACCCTCCTTTATGAAGATGGGTACCTTTATCCTGTGACCCGTTTCGATGGTAACGTTCTTCGTCGCACCTGTTACCGTATCGCCCTTTGCAGCATTCTCGGCTTCTATCACCTTAAAGACCATCTTGTAAGGCAGTTTTATGTCAATGGGTTCGCCATCCCACATAACCAGTTGGAAGGTTTCCCCCTCTTTGAGGTATGGTTTCTTGTCCTCCATAGAGCTTATGGGAATGTGAAACTGTTCATAGGTTTCACTGTCCATGAAAATAAAATTCTCTCCGTCACTGTAGAGATACTGTCCGTCTTTCGTCTCCACATTGATATCTTCCACCGAATCCTGAGATTTTATGACCTGGCGTATAACGAGGCCGGTTTTGAGATTCTTGAGCTTCAACCGGACAAAGGCAGAACCTTTCCCAGGATTTACGAATTCTCGTTCTGCAACGAGGTAGGGTTCGTTTTTGAGGGAGATAAACATCCCCTTTGACAATGCTCCTGCTTTTATCATAAACATCCTCTTTTAAAATTGATAATTACTTTACTTGATTTTGTCCCCAATGATATCAGAAATTGAAAAGGGAATCACCCCATTTATGCTGTTTTTATCGAGAAACAGCATGATAAGCCTGTCCACGCCAAGGGCAACACCCGAGCAAAGGGGTAATCCCTCCATGTAGCCGGCCAGTTTGTAGTCGATGCGGTGTTTTACCCTTGCCTTGCCCTTTTTCTTAGCCTCCTCTTCGATAAACCTCGTAACAGCGGCAGGGTCATTTTCTTCCGTATAGCAGTTTGCTATCTCTATTCCTCCCATGTAGAGTTCCCACCTCTCAGAGTAAAGTTGATTCTTACCGCCCCTGGCAAGTGTCCCTATCCTGGCAGGGTAATCGTACAGGATTACCGCCCTGTCTCGAGGCAGCTTTGGTTCCACGGAAGCAAGGAAAAGAGTATTGAAGCGGGATTCCCAGGAAGATTCCTCTTTAAAGAAGAGGCCCTGCATCGTAAGAAGCCGGTTCAGTTGGCGCTCATCAAGAATCAATATATCGAGGTCGGCCTTTAGATAAAGCTGAAATGCCTCTCTCATGGAGAGCCTTAAGAAGGGCCTGGAGAGGTCGATATCGACACCACCGAAAGAAAGGATTGGGTTTCCCTTAAAGGAACATGCAACAGAGAGAAGTAGCCTTTGGGTTACATCGATGGAGTCCATGTAGTCATGATCTACCGTATACCATTCTAGCATCGTAAACTCAGGGTTGTGGTATTTACCCTGCTGATCCATGTTCCTGAAACTCTTCGTAATCTGAAATATGTTCCCGCTTCCCTGTGCGAGGAGGCGTTTCATCCATAATTCCGGAGAAGGAATCAGGTAGAGGGGGGTCTTTTCATTTTCTCCCGTGAAGTAGGTTGTCTCGAATACTTCGATTGCACTTTCCGGAATAAGAAAGGGAGAGAGAATAGGCGTTTCTGTCTCGACATATCCGTTGTCAATGAAGAATCGCCTGATTGAGTTTATTATCTTTGACCGTTTTTCAAGCAGTTCGATTCGGATCATGGTATTGTTGCACTCGTCGTTCCCATTATGATAGAATTGCCCTCATTAATCAACGGAGGTAGAGACAATGATCCATGGCGATTATGGTAACTTTGAATTTAAATATATTAAAGAACTGCCTGAGTATAGATCTAAGGGGATACGTCTGATACACAAAAAAACAGGGGCAGATATCTTTCACCTCTACAACGAGGACAGGGAAAATCTGTTTTCTTTTTCCTTCAAAACACCGCCGAGGGATGATACTGGCGTGGCACATATAGTGGAACATTCCGTACTTGCAGGTTCCAGACGTTTCAGAATAAAGGAGCCTTTCCTTGCAATGTTGAATCGAAGTATGAATACTTTTCTGAATGCAATGACCTTCCCTGACAAGACGGTTTACCCTGCAAGCAGTACGGTAGAAAAGGATTTCTTCAATCTGATGCTGGTATACGGGGATGCTGTTTTCTTTCCCCTTCTTAGAAAGGAAACTTTCATGCATGAGGCATATCACTATGCTATAAATGGGGGTTTAAAGATTTCCGGTGTTGTATTCAACGAAATGAAAGGTGCATACTCCGATCCAGATTCAATAGTGGAAAGCTGGACTTACAGATCACTGCTCAAGGACACTGCGTATAGGTATGAATCGGGAGGCTATCCGCCTGCCATCCCAGATCTCACATACGAGGATTTTCTCGATTTCCACAGAAGGTACTACCATCCCTCAAACTGCAGGATATTTCTTTACGGGAATATACCAACAGAGAAGCATCTCGATTTTCTGGAGAAGGAATTTCTGTCGCACTTTTCTGCCATCAACGTGAGTGCCGAGCTTGGAGAGCAGAAGAGGTGGAATAAGCCGGTGAGGATAGAAAAGACCTATCCGATTGCAAAGGGGAGCGACCCTTCGGGCAAGACGACGGTCCTTCTGAACTGGCTTACCGTTCCGGTAAGTGAACCGGTGAAACTCCTTTCCATGGAGATACTTTCCGAGATACTCATAGGAAATGCAGGTTCGCCCTTAAGGAAGAGACTCGTAGAGTCGAGGTTGGGAGAGGACCTTTCTCCTGTTTCAGGGCTGGAGAGTGAATTGAGAGATGTAATATTTTCAGTTGGGTTGAGAGGCACGGAGAGAGAAAGAGCACCTCAAATAGAGAGGCTTGTAATGGATACGCTGAAAGAACTGGCAGAAACGGGAATACCGGAAAAAGACAAGGTTGCTGCGATTCATAGGGTGGAGTTTCGAAACAGGGAGATCAGGGGAGGGGGGGCACCTTTTGCATTGAGATTGATGAGACGGTCTTTAAGAGGATGGTTGCATGATTATGATCCGGAGCTTACACTGGAGTTCAAGAATCATATGGATAAACTTCTCTCTGATATGGAGAAAGGCTTCCGGTTCGAGGAGTTTCTTGGTGAATATCTTGCGGAAAACCCGCATCGAAGTACACTCGTAGTGTATCCTGACCCGGAATACAGAGACAGGGTGAGTGAAGAGATATCTGAAAAAGAGAGAAAGATTGAAGAGGGTATTAAGGAAGAGGAGAGGAAAGCGTTGAAGCGGGAAGCTGAAAGGCTTGAAGATTTTCTTGAAAAGCCTGACAGCCCTGAGGATGTGGAAAAACTCCCTTCGCTGAATTTAAAGGATGTTCCCGGAAGAGTAGAAATCATACCTACGGAGAAGGTAGAAAGCTCTCTCGATGTCGATATTTATTACCATGATATTTTCACGAATGGTATTGTGTATATTGATCTGGGAATCGATGTTACCGACATCGAAGAAAAAAATGCCATATATCTGCCCGTTTTGAGCAGAGCAATTTGCAAGAGTGGCCTGCCAGGAATCGGTTACGATGAAGTGGCACTTGAGTTAGCAAGGTACACGGGGGGATTTTATTCCAATCTGCTTGCCTCCTCTGTTACCGCCAACAATGAGGGTAAAGTCGGGGGGAAGGGATATCTCTTTTTCCGGCTGAAAGCGTTGAAGAAAAATTTCAAGGTAGCTTTGGAACTGGTTGAGAAGCTTCTTAAGGAAGCGGACTTCACCGACACTTCCAGGATAAGGGATATAGTTGTTGAGATGCGCAATGATTTCAAGAGTTCCCTGATACCCAGTGGTCATATCTATTCCATGTCGAGGGCTGAGAGCGGTTTTTCAGAGGCCGCAAAGAAAAGTGAATTGTGGGGAGGAATTACACAGTATCTATTCACTGACAGCCTTGTAAGTGAGATGGATAAAAACATTGAGGCGATAGTGGAATCCCTTGAAGTATTGAGAGGCAGGATACTGGGAAAGATCGACATTGTAAACGTTACCGTAGAGGAGGAGTTAAGGAATGATAGCCTCGAAATCATAGAGGCGTTTCTGAAGAATCTCCCTCAGACAGATGAAGTTTCCCAAAATCACAAGGGAGAGGTATTCCTGACTGAGTATTCTAAGGGGTTTCCTGGCAGCAAACTTGAAGTGCTCACACTTTCTTCAAAAGTGGGTTATGTTGCTCATTCTATAAGAGGTGAAAGATTTGGGAATCCGGATGAACCCCACTATTCAGTACTTGCCCATTTGCTGCGTACAGGTTACCTGTGGGAGAATGTTCGCATGAAAGGGGGTGCCTATGGAGCTTTTGCCCTGCACAACGGAAGTGAAGGTGTATTTACATTCTGCTCTTACCGGGATCCCAACATCGTCTCGACGGTTGATGCATACCGGAATGCTTTCTCGTATGTAGAGAGAGAGGTCACTAACACACAGGTCAGAGATTCCATCATTGGTACAGTGGGAAGGGAAGAAAAACCATTGGACCCCGGTGAGAGAGGTTTCCAGAGTCTCAAGAGGAGTCTGTTTGGTATAACAGATGAAATGAGACAGGATAGGAGAGAGAGGATACTGAAGACCTCGCAGAGAGATCTCAACAGGATAAGCTCGAAGTTGTATGAAAGATTCGTAGAGGGAAAAACCGTGATAATCTCTGGTATGGATATAGTGGAAAGAGAGGCTGAGAATATGAGCGAACTTACTGAAAATATTGTGAAGCTTCCCTGAATAGACTCGACTAGGGAAGATTTAAGAGATATGAATATTAAAAAAGCCAGGGGATGGTCCCTGGCTCTATCTGTCAGAATCTTAATTTGAAATCTTAATTCTTCTTCACATCGATAAGCTTTGCCTTCGATGTTTCTTTCTTCGGAAAAGTGACGGTCAAAAGGCCGTTCTTGAAAGAAGCTTCGATCTTCTCTTTATCTATTGAGTCAGGTAATGTGAAGCTTCTGGTGAAAGAAGAATGCCTTCTTTCTTTTATGATATAGCCGTTTTTCTTTTCGTCCCTTTTCTCTTCCTTCTTTGAGCTCAGCGTAAGAAGGTTGCCCTCTATCTTCAATTCGATGTCTTTCTCAGTCAGACCGGGAAGTTCTACCTCCATGAGGTATCTGTCTTTCTCTTCCTTAAGATCAACTGCCGGAAGATTGGTCGAAAAGAGTGGTTCATCGAAGAATCTGTCTAATAGATTGTCCCAGTCGAAAAAATCCAGCTTGTTAGGTTTATATTTGATAAGGTTCATACTATCACCTCCTCTCTTAAAATATTTTCTATAGTTTCCAATAATTATAAAGCAATTAGTGTGCCATAAACAGGTTTATAATTCTTGATATTAGTAAAAAATAAGAGGTGTGTGTATTGTTGTTTTTTCTGAAAAGCCATAAATGTAGCATATTGACACACTGTATCTATGTGGCTGGATGGGTGTGGCAAAAAGAAACACATCAAGCATAATAAACTCGATATAAAATCATTTTGGCTATTCAAAAATATAATGATTTGTATTAACTTTCATATTGATTTTTACATCGTCATGGAGAATATTGATGAGTCTTGAGATCTTTATATTGGGAACCGGAGGAATGATGCCGCTTCCCAACAGAAGCCTTACATCTGTACTCGTTAGAAGAGAAGGAGATTTGTTTCTCTTCGATAGCGGTGAAGGAACGCAGATATCACTGAGAAAACTCAATCTGAAGTGGAAAAAGATATCCGGTGTATTTGTGTCACATACTCATGCCGACCATGTAACCGGTCTGCCGGGTATCATGATGCTAACTTCACAGGTGGAACGTGACGAACCGTTATATATAACCGGTCCGCCAAAGATAAGAGAGTATGTCGAATCAAGCAGAAAAATTCTTGATATGTTCATAAACTATGAAATAGTAATAGAGGAGATAAGGGAAGAGAAAATAGTTTTTGAAACGGAAGAATTATCAATAAAAGCCTTCCCTTTGCACCATTCGAAGCCTTGCATGGGATATGTACTGGAAGAAAAAATGCGTCCTGGGGTTTTCCATCCGGAAAGGGCAGAGGCCCTTGGTGTGCCAAGAGGGCCATTGTGGTCGAAACTTCAAAGAGGGGAGAAGGTGATTCTCGCTGACGGGAGAACGGTACTACCGGAGGAAATCATGGGGCCAAAGAGAAGAGGGAGAAAATTTTCCTTTGTAACTGATACGGCATATGTAAAAACAATTGCAGGGTATGTAAAAGACTCCGACCTCCTGATATGTGAGGGAATGTTCATGGAAGAACTTGCAGATAGTGCATATGAAAAAAAGCATCTCACTGCGAAGCAAGCAGCACAGATAGCATTGGAGGCCAATGTTGGCAGGTTAGGGCTCATTCATTACAGTCCGAGATATACGGAAAGAGATCTAAAGGCATTGCTTAGGGAAGCAAAAAAAATATTTCCCGAGACTTTTCTTACACGTGACCTACAGATTATTAACCTTCCAAATACTTGACTCATACATAAAATTGGGAGTAACTTTTATGAAAAATCACATGGAGGAAATTTATGATCGAAGTCTCTGGTTTGGGTAAGAGGTATGGCAGTCTTGAAGCGGTAAAAGGGGTTTCTTTCGAAATTGACAAGGGAGAAATAGTTGGTCTTCTCGGGCCAAACGGAGCGGGTAAGACTACGATAATGAAGATACTTACATGTTACATGTTTCCCACCTACGGTGATGCGAATCTTAACGGCTACAATATTTTCGACAATCCCCTCGATGTGAAGAAATCTGTCGGCTATCTGCCGGAAAATGCACCGTTGTATCCTGACCTCACAGTGGATGAGTACTTGAACTTCATGGCTGATGCAAGAGGATTAAAGGGCAATAGCAAACGTGAAAGAATAGAACTTGTCATAGATGAATGCAGTCTCGAAGACGTTATCTACAGGAGCATCGGTAACCTTTCCAAGGGTTACCGTCAGAGAGCGGGTTTGGCACAGGCAATAATACACAATCCTGAAATACTCATCCTCGATGAGCCGACCACCGGCCTTGATCCAAATCAGATAATAGAGATAAGGGAGTTGATAAAAAAGTTAGGGGAAGAAAAAACGGTCATTCTCTCCACCCATATCCTGCAGGAAGTCGAGGCTACATGCGGAAGAGTATTGATTCTGAATGAGGGAAAGATAGTAGCAAGGGGTACCACAGAAGAGATAGGAAGGGAGATGAAAGGCGAGGTAATGTTGGATCTCACCCTCAAGGGAAAGAACCTCTCGGAGGCCAGGGTAGAACTGGAATCTCTCGAGGTTGTGAGGAAAATAATGAACAGTAAAAAACTTGAAGAAGAGAAGATGAACTTTCATCTCTCACTGGATCCGGAAAAGGAGTCAGAGGAAGCTATCTTTGACTGGGCTGTGAAGAAGGGTTACAAGATTCTTGCAATGATACCCGAACGATTCAGTCTCGAGGATATCTTCATAAAACTTACCAGGGAAGGAGTGAAAAATGTCAACTAACACTATGAGTCTTGTAAAGAAGGAATTGAAGTCGTTTTTCAATTCACCTATTGCATATGTTGCAGTCACGGGCTTTCTGCTTTTTACCTCTATATGGCTCTTCTACCTGCAGCATTTCTTTGCCAACAATGTGGCATCGCTTAGGAGCTACTTTGCTGTCATACCTACGGTTTTCATAATCTTAATTCCAGCTCTTACCATGAGGATATGGGCGGAAGAAAAGAAGTTGGGGACTATGGAAGTTTTAATGACACTTCCCTTCAGGGAGACAGAGCTGGTAATGGGAAAGTTCCTCGGTGTTACATTTCTTCTGCTGATAATGATTATTCTTACCCTTCCGCTTCCGATTTCATTGACGTTTTTGGGTGATTTCGACTGGGGACAGATAGCAGGTCAATACCTCGGTGTGATACTGATAGGAATAGCAGGTATATCAACAGGGCTCTTTATTTCATCCGTGTCTACAAACCAGATAAGCGCTTTCGTGTCGACGCTCCTGATTCTTCTGCTCCTTACACTAATAAATCAGGTGAATCAGGTCATCTATATGCCAATATGGCTTGCTTCCCTGTTTAACTATCTCTCCTTCGGATATCATTTCGAAAGTTTCATGAAAGGACTGATAGATACGAGAGACCTGCTCTTCTATTTTATCGTAACAGGCCTTTTTCTCTATCTGAATATGGAAGTACTAATATTGAACAAGTGGAAATGAGGGTAGATCTATGAATAGGAAAAGCAGAGAAATTGTACTGATGGTTCTCGTTATCGTTGTATTCATCCTGGTGGGAATGAATAGCTCCAGGTTCTTTGCAAGAATAGATTTGACAAAGAACAAGGAATTCACCATTTCCAAGGTTTCAAAGGAGCTCTTTCAGGAAATCCCCGAAGAGGTGAATATTACCTATTACGTCTCGGAAAAGTTAAGGCAGCTTTACGTTTTCCCGGAGAGAATAATAGATCTCCTCAATGAATATGCTGCATTCTCACACGGAAAGATACAGGTTAACATCATTGACCCGGCCAAAACGGGTGATACGACAACTGCACAGAGCCTTGGTGTGTATCCACAGCAGATAGAGGTTATCGAGAAGAACGAACGCAGTGTTGCAATGGTATACACCGGTATCGTAATACAGTACCTTGATAGGCACGAGACTTTGCCTGTCGTATCGCAGACAGATACGCTGGAATATGAGCTTACCTCAAAGATAAGGAAGGTAGTTAGAAATGAGCACAAGAAGATAGGTATCATAGTTGGGAGCAGCCTCAGAACCTATGATGATTACAATGCACTTGTATCACAGATGTCGGGAGATTTTGAGGTAACGGAAATAAAGAAGGGAGAGGATATTCCGACGGATGTTTCAGCTGTAATTGTCGCGGGTGATGATGACATGGATAACTTCGATGTGTATCCCATTGACCAGTATATAATGGCCGGGGGCAAGGTCCTGTTTTTGGTTGACGGAATAAAAATAGATATGCGAAACAATCTTGCCGCATCAAAGATAGATAAGTCATCACTACTCGATATGCTTGCAAGTTACGGAGTCGAGGTGAAGAGAGAACTTGTTCTGGACAAGTACAATAAGAATTTTAGGATACCTCGACAGATCTTCGGGCAGACCATGTGGCAGATACTCGGTAAATATCCCGAATGGATAACCATTTCTTCCCAGTTCGTTTCGAAAAACAATCCGATAACGGCCCGGTTTGCCGGTCTGGATCTCTACTGGGCTAGTCCCCTGGAATGGAAGAAGAAAGACAACTTAAAGGCCGAAGCCCTTATAAAGACAACACCGGATGCATGGGTAATGAAGGAAAGGTTTCTCACAAATCCGTATCAGGCAGAAACCTTCGCCTACATCGGGAATGAGAACAAGGGACAGTATACTCTGGGATACGCGATCACCGGTAAATTCAAGAGTTATTTTTCAAATAAAGAGATACCAAAACGCGAGGGTGAAAAACGGGACTGGAAAAACACAAAGAAAGAGGGAGAAGAAACAAGGATAATCGTAATAGGCGATTCGGATTTTCCCTCCAATCTTTTTCAATATACAGATGCTCTGTACAATCTTGATTTTGTAGAGAATTGTACCAATTGGCTGTCCAACGATGAAGACCTGTTGACGATAAAAACGAGGGCAAGTCGAGACTTAAGGCTGAACAAGATACCGGATATGAAGAAGAGAATAACAGTTGCACTGCTTTCACAGCTTATAAATGTGGTGCTGGTTCCTTTGCTTGTTATCCTTTATGGTGTGTATCGATACATATCCCGAAGAAAGAAAAGCTCACAAATAGAGATAGAGGAGGGTTGAAATGGAATTCAGAAGGAAAATTGTAGTACTACTGGGAATAATTCTGGTTCTGGCAGTTTCATATACCTTGGGAACGATATTTTCACCCGAAAATGTTCATAAGAGAAGGAGCAATATACCCCTCTATGCCAATCTTAAAACGGACAAGGTGATAAAGATCGAGGTTGGTACTAAAGATGGTAAAATAGACATCGTAAAAAACGGAAAGGCTTGGTCAGTGCTGATCGATGGTAAACCCTATCCGGCAAACCCGAATAAAGTGGACAGTATTCTGAAAGAAATAAAAAAATTGAAACAGGGAAAGGTAATATCAAAGAATCCGGATAACTGGAAAGATTTTGATGTTACCAAAGACAAGGCAAAGACAATTGCCTTCTACGACAGTAAGAATAAAAAACTGGTAAGGCTACTCGTCGGAAAATCCGGACTGGGTGGCAGTGGTTACTATGTGAGAAGGGATGATGATAATACGGTATTTCAGATAGAGAGAGACATATCTTATTATTTGAATATAAAGGATGACTTCTGGTCGTATCTGAAAATATTCCCGCAGGACATCAAAAAAGATAAAGTGATAAAAGTAGTGGTGAACAAGAGAGGTGCCTTTGATGACAAGGATAAATATGCCGAGTTGAAATATACTTTATATAAGAATGAAAGCAAGGAAGGAGCATCCTGGAAAATAAGAGAGGCGGAAAACAAGAAGATAGACGAAGATGAAGTGGATATTCTTTTGGGAGATATCATAAGACTGGAAGGTGTACGCTTTGTCACTGGGAAAAATCCCAAAGATGTGGGACTTGTAAAATCTGACACTTTCCTGGAGATTACAACGGAGAACAATAAGAGTTATCGTATAATAGTTGGTAAGAAGAACCCAAAGGAAGAGCAGTTTTACGTAAAATTGAAGGATGGTGAGTATATATATCTGGTGAGTGTCTGGCAGCTGAAAAGAATCTTCAAGGGTATGGATGAGCTCTACAAGAAGGAAGAAAAAAAGAAGGATAGTAAGAAATAATAGCGTGTCAGAGCAAATTAGCTCTGTTTCTGGAAAAGTTCACGGTACTTCATGGGATTTGCCTTGAATGCTATTACCTGATTCTTACCCTCGCGGATGGCTTTCCTTAAGGCAAGGGAAGCTTCCCTTGTGAGGGTCGAGTGGGTGATGTTTCGACCATTCCTGGAGCTCAACCCGATAGAGACGGTAGCCCGGTATGAGGGAAAAAGTTTTTCCAGGACCTTCTGTCTAAAAGATTCCATCCTCTTTATGCTTTCATCGACACCGATCTGCGGCAATATAAGTGCAAAACCAGATTTCCATTCGAATATGTGAGTACGTGAAGGGAAATTGTTCAATAGAAGACGTGCAATCTGAAGATAGAGATTATCCCTGTCTTTTACTTCCTCCATATTATCGATTGAAATAAAGGCAAGAGAGAGATCTTTCCCAGTATCTCTGATCTCTTGGAGAAGCTTCTCAAGAGTAACATCCAGGTATTCTTCCCACACAAGCCCGGAAAGGGGAGAGAATAAATTGCCTTGGCTTTGGACTTTACCTCTTTTCGTTTTTGCGGTCAGCAGATAGAGGCCATAGATTATGGAAACAATGAGAAAGACAACAATAATGAAGAACAGGTTTTTAAGAAGCGAATAGAGTTCTTTATCTGAAATTACTCTGAAGGATGTCTGCAGGATGAAATTGTTCCTTTCTCCAAGGGAGATGGGACTCCTGTAAACTACCAGGAAGCTATGGGTAAACTTGTCTTTGACAAGATCAGTATATCCTCCGAAGGTATTTTTAAACTTTTTGACAAGTGAATATTGAATGCTTCCTTCGGGTGAGAAAATCTTTATAGAGACGAGATTATCATGGGATTCAAGTAACTGATGCATTCTTTCCCTGAAAAATTCAGATTCAAATTGAGGTGAGGCCAGATAGATAGAGGATATTCTAAGCCTTAGTTCCCTGTTTGTATTATTGATTTCCTTTAGATGGTTATTGTATAGATTTGAAAGTTTGAGGGCAAAGAGTCCAAATACAACCAGATAGAAGATAATTGATATATACAGGTAAACATTGAATCGTCTCTTCATGGATACATTATATGCATATTATCGTAAGATTTGAAATAACTTTTTATAGACCACGAATAAATATTGTATTATTATCATTTTGGGGAATCATTATGAATATTAGAAGGAGAGGTTTGCCACCCGGGTGGTATCCGGGTAGTGAAAGCAGTACCAAGAGGGCCATCGAGAGGATGATGGCAAATATAGAAAAAGAAGACCTCAACGGACTTGCAGGGGTTGTGCCTCATGCCGGCTGGGATTTTTCCGGTGAAGTATCACTGAGAGTGATGAGTGCACTGGATAGCACCGCTCAAACCGTCGTGGTCATTGGTGGACACCTTCATCCGTCAGACGCAAACTATGCTGCAAAGGAAGATATGTACGAAACACCAATCGGCCTTATTAAAGCAGATATCGAATTGTTAAAACTCCTGGAGACAGAAACAGAATTGGCAGAGGATAGATATACTGACAATACGGTTGAAATACAACTTCCGCTTGTGAGATACATGTTTCCGGAAGCAAAAGTATTATGGCTAAGATCTTCACCTTCAGAGAGAGCAATCAAACTGGGAAATGCCCTTGCCAGATGTTCAAAAAAATTGGATCGGAGGATAATTGTTCTCGGTTCCACAGATCTTACCCATTACGGTTTGAATTATGGCTTCATGCCAATGGGTCTCGGAAAGAGTGCGGTTGAATGGGTAAAAAACGTCAACGACAGGGAGTTTCTCGACCTTCTTCTTTCTTTCAAAGCGGAAGAAGCAATTCGACATGCCGTAAAAAACAAATCAGCCTGTTCTGCCGGTGCAGCCGTGGCGGCTCTTACCTATGCCAAGGAAACGGGTAGAACGAAAAGCAAGCTTGTGGCATACAAGACGAGCTATGATGTTTATCCCGGAGAATCATTCGTCGGATACGGAGGAATCGTATACTACTGATAATTTTCAAGAACATTGATAACCTTTTTTATCGTCCATTCCCTTACGGTCTTTAAGAGGATGTCTGTCGGTAAATCTTTTGATATCGATGTTTCTCTGATTGCTGCTGCGGCAGGAAACTGGGTATACCAGATGTCTCTCTCCTCATAGTCAAGGTGCCTGAGGTATGTTCCCGTTGGGTTGTATGGAGCGGGGAGTGATTCAACCTTGGAGAGGTATTTCTTTAAAAATACCTTCCAGCTGGACTTTTTGGGCCCTGCAGTAAGGATTTGCCTTATTTCTTTCTTACCTTTGGCCTGCCCTGAAAAGGAGAGATTCAAGGGCAAGCCCTTACCCTTAGGTTGAATTATTTTGAAGTCGTATTCTCCGAATGAATTTTCCAACCTTGTTTTGTAACTGCTCATAGGTTTCGTAGTGTAGATTATTGTACCGTTATTCTCTACCCTGCTTATCGTTCTGTTGTCCATTATGAAACTGAAGATCTTACCCTCTAGCGGAGTTACCCTGTTTTCGAGAGACCTGAAATAGGGATAGATATAGGTTCCCCTGGCATAAGCCTTGCCCTCGGGGTATGAATAATCGATACCGAATAGGTAGATTCTTTCTGCGCCAAGGCTGTTAGCAAGGGATACGGCTGAATGTGAAACATTTCCGCCGGATGTATCGATAACCGGAAAACGCCTCCAATTCCTGTTTACATAGACGGAAAACGGATGGGCACTTGTAAAGAAAAATGTGTTCCTCGTAATTCTTGTGAGAATCGGTGGTGATGCAAGATCAACAACGAGAGGAATGTCCTCCGGTATGCCTCCGAGAAAATGATGGTAACTTACCTGTTGACAGTCGATAGATATGACCAGGTCAGGAAATATGTCATTTTTCAGTAATGTGGGAAGGGAAGTGTCGGTAGCAAGAAGGAGTTTGCCATTCCTCTCCTTTTTAATAATAGGGATTTGTTCTTCCAGGGAAGGGCCTGCTCCGGTTATCATTATGTCTTTCCGTGGTTGCAGCCTGATAAACGATTCTTCCGCCCGCGGAAGATTAAGAAGGGTATTGGAAAACCATTTCTTACCAAAATGAGCTTGAACCGTATAGTCATCTGCAATCTGGTTTATGGCCTCTTTGATAGTATCTGTTAGCTCCTTGAGGTAGGACTTGTTCAATCTGTATTCGATCTGAAGAATGATAGTCTGGAGATCGCCTGAAATTGCAGGAAAATAGTTCGACAGAATGAAATCTGAAATATCCTTCGGTGAGCTATCGGCAAGCAGGGTTATCCTTGAATCGGATAAAATGTCACTTACGTCGATATGTTGAAGAACGCTCTTGAGCAGGGTGATATCTTTTTCTATGACTATGATCTGTGTGATACCATTGTTTTTGAGAAATGGCTTTATATGGTATCCGGCACCAAAGCCGATGAAAATCATGAATGATCCCTGAGGATTATTTTTGAAGTATCTTATTCCTTCTTTTATCGGATCGAAGGTCGAGTGATATGGCAGAAGCTGTTTTCCCATGAGTTTTGCTGGCACGAGGTACCCATTTTTCGATTTTACAAATCTTATTTCCCTCCCGGAAGGAGTGTTGTTGAGTTTTGCAGATAATTTTGGATTGTTCAGCGAGAGGGTAAGTATATTTCGTTGGTAGATACTGTTGTTTTCCTTCATGACAGTCAAATTTCCAATGAAGAAACAAAATTGATATTTTCCTCGGCCAGTTGTATCACTTTCATTTTGGCTTCTTCTTCATTTTCCAAAGCAATGGCTCTTTTGATTTCATGCAGTAAGTGAATATCGGTATAGTATGATAGAGAGACAAAATCCTCACTGATTAAAACATCGGATGCTGGAAAATCATCGTTTATTCGTTTTTTTACCCCTTCCAGACTCTCTTTCCATTTTGAAATCAGTTTTCTGAGGATTGCAAGTCTGAGTCCGTAAACAGGATAGGAATCAAAGTAAGCATAATCAATTTCACCACGGGAGGGTGATTGGTACTGAGAAACGATGCTTTCAAAGGTTTCTGTGTCAATGCATTGGAGATTGTCGAGATAAGCCGGAGAAGGATTGAGACGGTAAATATCAATGTTTGAAAAGTTCTTCATATTAGAACTGAACCAGCCTGCATATGCCCTTAATGAATCATTGCTCCTGTACGTAACTTTTTCTTTTGATGTGAAGGCCTTAGTTTTGTCGAAGGCAAATCTTAACATTTCACCGTAGAGGGGATGTAACCTGTTTTGATGGATTATATGAAAGAAATGATTGCTACCGTTTCTTGCGTGTGATTTGATATCGAAATAACAAAGATCAAGGCCGACAGTCACAACGGTTCTGCTGCCAAGAAGAGAGGCAAGGGAGAGAGCAGTGGCAGCTACTGTTCCCTGTGATGGGAAAATGAGAGGTGTAATACCTGCTGAAGCAAAGATGAGCCTTTCCGGATAACTGTCATTTGAAAAAAGTAAGGTACTCTTTGCAAATGTTTCTGTACCAAATGCTGAGATGAGAGAAAGTGCGACTAAGCGTGCTGAGTTCATTCCGAGGTAACTGAGATGATATTTTGTATAGAATCCAGGATCTGTTATGACAACAATATCGGGATAGATATCAAAACTTTTCAGGACAGATACCGAAGAGGGAAGGGCAAGAATAAATAGGGCTCCTCTCCTCTTTTTCAGTGTTTCGAGAGATGATTCCAATGAAGGGCCGGAGGCTACAATAATGGGAATTTTGTCGTTGCCAAGGAAGAGGTTTTTGACAGGTTTTTCGACTGTAAGAAAATTTTTGAAACTGTTCCTTATCCACCGTCTACCAAGAAAATAGGTGGTACGATAATTTCCCGTGTATTCTCTGATGACCTGTGCAATTTCCTCTCTGAGTATATTGGCTCTATCCTCGAATATTTTTGAAGAAACAGGCCATTCCAATAATTTGGTGTCGCTTATATCCAATTCATTTAAAATATGCTTCAGAAAATCAATAAGTGGTGTTGCATTTCCATCGATCCACCATGCATCCGGTTTAAAGAAGGATGACTGAAATATGGTATTTGCATAATAGATACCAATAGTAAATGATTGAGGGAAAAGTTCCTTGATGGCCTTGCAGATGAAGCCGAGGCCGCAGCCGAGAATTATAAAATATTTTTTTGGTGAATCAGTGCTGTCCCTGTAATCTGAGTCCGCAAGAATATTTCGAATGAACTTTTTTGCCTCTCTTTCGGGATCGTACCTGGAATGATACATCAAACCATTCACGGTAAATGTCGGTTTTCCTGATTGTGATTTGAAGATGTTGAATTGCATAGATTTTCAGAGAAGCCCGGCTAAGATCTCTTCCTCGTTTTGTCCGTTTTGAGGATAGTTCTTCTCTCTGTAGTCGATACCCTCGATAAGTGTTTTGGTAATTTCTAGGTCTCTGAAGAAAAAATCGAGGTTGTATTTCAATTGATCACGGATCAGAGTGAAATTATAGTTCCTTGCCTTGTAAACTGATACGAGATACGTGCCGGTCTTGATTCGAATAACTCTGCCGATACCCGAGAAAAGAGACCTTAGAATCCTTGCTATGTCTTCATCTATTCTGAATCTGTCTATTGTTGTTTCTTTTTCCCAGTAATCCCTTTCGGTCAGTGTTTTGAAGTGCATGGTAAAAAGGTGCAAGCCTGCATTTATGGATTTGGCATAGAGGATGTCTTTCTTTACAAGGCTTTTTAGAGATTGCAGATCTTCCGGTTTCAATTCCTTAAGAAGCTGAAGCTTTTCTTCGCGGGCATCGTATATCTTTTTTGATACTGTCTTATCCAGGGTTTTGAAAAAATGGCTCATATGTTGAATTGTGAGTTGCTCTTCATTGTCCAGTTGAGTAATTAGAAACACTGCATTTAATTTATTCTTATGAATCATCGGAACAAGGATAATCTTTTCGATAAGAGAAAATTCCCTGTTGGAGAAGTAGTTCTTGTATTCATTTCTTGTGTCAGCTTCTATGAGTTGAATATTGCCGTCTGCCAGTGAGTTAAAGGAATCATTGGCACCGAGTGGAATCCTTAATCTATGAAGCGTTGTCTCATCATAACCTATGCTTGACCATGGAGCAAAAACCATATGAAGCGGGTCATAGAGAAGGATTGCCCCTTTTCTTATTCCAATAAAATCACGAATCTTTGAAAATAGAAGAACCGGTGTTTCAAGACCTTCCGGGATCCTTTCTATTTCAGATATGAGTGATTCGATTTTGCCTGAATCGAATGGCTCTTCGGGGTGAGTTGTTTCCCTTCCCTCAGAAGCCTCTTTATTAGCAGCAAGTGCTCTATTGATATCTTCATTTTCGATTTGAGGTGGCCTGTATTCCGGCGCTTCCTTCCCGATTTCATTCCATGTGAGGGGTACAGAAGGTTTTTTTGCAACGGTTTTCCGTTCAATATTCAGGGTTCGCGGGACCTGGTGATTTTTAATTGATTTTGCCAGTGCATGATCAACCTCTTCCTGCGTGAGCAGTCTCGTTTTTTGCGTTTCTCTGTCACTCTGGTAGAGTATGTCAAGTGTCTTGTGAAGCAGGCCGTATCTCTTGGTGCTCTTTTGGCTACTTTTCTCAGTTATCCTGTCAGCTTTCTGGAGGAGGCCCATCAGGTTCCCAATCCCAGTTCTTCGAATAGTTTCTTATACACGCCAAAGTATTCCGATTTGGCGAATTCCTGTATTTTCTCTTCGGGCAGAGATTCGAGAAGTTGATCCATATACGCTAGAACTGATTTGATTTCCTCTTTTAAATCATCCGGAATACTTCTCTTTTCCGTTTTCTTCTCCTCGGCAGAGATTTCTTCCGAAGTAACTTCCGGGCTTTCTTCCAGGCTTTCTTCCTGAACCTGCGAGGTGGTGATCTCGGCTTCTTCTACTGGTGCCTCTTGGGCTTCCGTTACGACATCGGTTTGGCCTTCGGTTTCCTGAAGTTCTGGTGCAGTAGGAGACTCAGCTTCTTCTTCCGGGCCAGTCATCTCTTCAATTTCTATTTCAGTTTCACCGAGACTCTCCGGTTCAACTAGTTCCAATTCTGGTTCTTCTATCTCATGCTTATCTTCCTTGAGTTCGTCTGTTACCGGTTCTTCTTTCTCGGGTTGTTCTATCTTAGGTTCTTCAAGTGCAATCTCTTCTTCGGGGAGCTCAAACTCAATTTCTTCTGCTTGCTGGGCCTCTTCCGTAGGTTCTTCAAGTTCGATCTCCTCCCCAGGAAGTTCAAGCTCTATCTCTTCTGTTTGCTCTGCCTCCTCCGCAGGTTCTTCAAGTTCGATTCCCTCCTCCGGAAGTTCAAGCTCTATCTCTTCTGTTTGCTTTGGTTCTTCCGTAGGTTCTTCCGCAGGTTCTTCAAGCTCGATTCCCTCCTCCGGAAGTTCAAGCTCTATCTCTTCGGCCTCTTCGGGAGTCGTTTCTTCCAATTGTTCAAGTTCAATTTCTTCTGCCGGAGGTTCTTCCTGCTGTACTTCTTCTATGCTTTCGGGTGAAGCTATTTCGGTTGTCTGATCAGTTTCAGGCGAAGTAGGCTCTTCTTCCACTACCTCTTGTGGCTGTTGTTCTTCTGTTTCCAATCCGTAATCTAGTATGTCTTCCCTGTCTATAAGTGATTCTGTCTCTGTTGGTTCCTCTTTTTGTTCCTCTTCTTGTTTGTCTTCGGGGATTGTTTCTTCTGGCATTGACCCGGGTGTTTGTTCTTCTTCTATAGTAATGGGATTTTCTTCCACAACCTCTTCAGTTATGTCGGCACTGGAAAGGATATTGTCAAGTTCATCATTAGTTAGTGCAATGGTTTCATCTTCTTCGTCCTCGAAAAAACCCGCTTTTTCGGGCTTTTTTTCTTCTTTGCTGGCCTGGGTAACAGCTTCTGATACGCTTTTCAAACTTGCAAGTTCATTTTTTAGGTCTATGAGGTCTTCTTTAATTTCCTTCAATTCTTTCTCTATCTTTTCCAGCACTTCTGGAGAAGCACCGGTTGAAAGAGTGTGTTCCTTATTAATGCTCGTTTCTGTCAGTTCATTTTCAAGTGCAGTAAGATCATCGAAGTGATCAGCCGTTGAAATCTCCTCGCTTAGCGGGACCTCTATCTCTTCGCTGCTCTCTGTTGTGGAGGGTTGTTTTTCAGCCTCGGAAATAGGTTTCTCACTGGCGGAAGCTTCGGGTTCGGGAGTTTCAGAAAACTCCTCTATCTCGGTTTCGACAGGTTCTGATGAGAGTTCAGGCAGTTCCTCGTCGAGGTTTGTTATTTCCTCAATTTCGAGGTCTTCCAGATCTGTCTCTGCAGTGGGCATGGTTTCAAGATTTTCTTCCGGTTCACTTTCGATTGAAGGAGTTTCCTCAGGGGGTGTTTCAGATTCGATCTCGGGTAATTCACCCTCAGGTATTTCTAGATTAAGCTCCTCTCCTCCAAGGACAGGTGTTTCTTCCTGCACATCTTCCAGTTCTTCCAGTTCCGGGCTCTCAACGGGTTCGGTTTCACCAAGTTCGGGTAACTCTTCCGGTGTTTCTTCACTCTCTCCCGGTTGTGTAGTCTCTTCCTCTGTCCCTTTTACGGTCTCCTCTTTTGTCTCTTCCTTCACCTCTTCGGGTAGTTCAATATCTTCAAGATTTTCTATATCCAATTCGGGTAATTCCCCTTCAAAGTCCCCTTCTTGGCCAATTTCGGGCTGATACTCTTCTTCCAATTCTCCCAGGAGGTTCTCCTCCTCTTCGGTTAGTTTTTCACCGCCTTCATTCAGATCGGATAATTCAAATTCTTCTTCACTTGCAGTTTCTGTTTCCGTATCTTGAAGGTCTTCCGGTTTTGCTTTTACCCAAACACCATACTGTTCTATGTTTTCGCTATCATCTGGTGAATCCGATTCATTCACTTCGTCAGCAGTATCAAGTATGGAATCGAGCTCCTCGGTTGAAAGAGAAATATCTTCGTCTTCGCCGGCTGACATAGAGATTTTATCTATTTCTTCAGTACTCATCATTTTCCCCCGGGAACAAACTATTCATTTACTATATTATCGGAATAGTTTCTTCCCTATTTATTTAATAATTTAAGCTTTACATTCTTTGAATGTCAATAATATTCTGTTAAAAAAATGGCAAAAACCATCCTTTGATACGAGGTGAGAATAAAGTATTTGAAAAGATTACAAAAAAAGCCGTTCATATAATTGATGAAGAAAATATTGCTTCTCTTCTACATATATACGGGAATTGTCATCGCTTCGATCCTCATTTTTACCATTGGTAGTACTGGTTTACTGTCATATAGGAACCTGCAGGATCACAAGGCAGAGATGGCTAGGAACATCGAGGAACTTGAAGCGATAAATGAATCTTTGAAACTTCAGCTCTCAATGTTGCGTTCTGACCCTGAAACCAACATGATAGAAGCGAGAAAGCTGGACTATATCGGTGAAGGTGAGGTTTTGATTCAAATGGATGATTATCACGCCGGAAACAATTTCTACAGAATCGGAAAGATACTTAAGTTTAGAATGGCAAAGAGAGATGCCAATGTCCTTTACAAGCTGATTGGCCTGAGTATCATCCTGTGTCTGTTTCTTCTACATATATTGCTATCATTGCGAAGGAGAAGGATTGGAAATGGTAATCAAGCAAGATGATCCGAATTTGAAGCTTAAAGTCCTTTCTGTCTTACGAAATGGCGGAATAGTGATAATGAGAGGGGATACAATATATGGTTTTTTTGGAATAGCCCCGGATACAAAAGAGAAAATACTATCGATCAAGAAGAGGAACATGAAAAAGGGTCTGATAATTTTGATTCCCGAATTTGGTTGGGTCTCGCGGTTTGCTGAAAATGATGTTCCTTCAAGCTTAAAAAAGTACTGGCCCGGGCCGTTGACTATCATTCTAAAGGGTATCCAGGAAAAGACAGTTGCCATGAGGTTACCAAGAGATGATTTTCTTGTGGAACTTATGCTTGATTTAGGAAAGCCACTTTACTCAACCAGTGTCAATATTTCCGGTGAGCGAGAGATAAACAAAATATCTGAGATTATAGAGAAATTTGGTAACACCGTTGAATTGATAGTAGATTCCGGAGATTCGGATACGGCAATAGCATCTACGATTGTGGATCTGACGGATAAGAATAACCCCGTGATTGTAAGGCAGGGCGAAGTGAAAGTGGATGAAAGAGATTTAAGGATTTAACAGCTTCTCTTTGAATATTTTTTCATTCTTCCCGTAGAATTCAAGAAAAACCTGCTGGGAATTTCCAAAAAAATTTCTTATTAGATAGCATGCTGCCCTGCCGAGGTACCTGTAATGCCATGGTTCATATTTGTATCCGGTTATATTTTCCTCTCCTCTTGGATAGGAGAGAGAAAAACCAAATTTCCACGCATTTTTTGCAAGCCATCTGCCCTGTCTTGTATTGATAAAACTGTCCTCTATGCTGCCAAAATCAATTGCAGTTCCGAGCTGATGCTGGGAGTGTCCCGGCCTGGCAGACTCCCTTTCGGCTTTTTTAATACCTTCGGTTTTCACATAGTAATCAAACAATCTTTTCTGGTATTCGAAGGAACGATACGTTGATGATAAAATTATCTCTGTTCCTGCTATTCTAGCCGCTTCAGCCATAGCAAGTAGATCCGGCATGAGTATCCTTCTCAGATAAAGGTTTCTCTTTGATGTGGTAAGATCATACTTCTGCAGAGAAACAAGGTCACCGGGTACATAATTTGATGGGAGTGAATGTTTTTTATCTATGAGCTGGAAGATGTCTTGGGGCTCTTTCAGCATTTCCATGATATATTCAAGAAATACCTGAGGTCTCGACAGTATGGAAGCTTTTATCCTATCGGGAAGGTTGGATGTCATCTCCTCGAGGTCATTCCTGGTAATAGCGAATTTCGGATGAATTCTCTTCTCATCGCTGTTACAGGAGGATACTTCGAGGAGGAGTAGTATTAAAAGTATCAAGAAAAATATATTTTTTTTCACAGTATCTATCTCGAATTGAATATTATATCAATAACCTCTTTCATATCAGATACAAGATGGAACTTCAACCCTTTCTTTATATAATCGGGAATCTCCTCGAGGTCTTTTTTATTCTTGTATGGTAGAATTATTTCTTTGATTCTGTTTCGTTTTGCAGCTATGACCTTTTCCTTTAGTCCACCTATCGGAAGAACTCGCCCTATCAGAGAAAGCTCGCCTGTCATGGCAAGATAATTACGTATCTTTTTCTCCGTAACCAGAGAGAGTAGTGTAGAGGCCATCGTTATACCTGCAGAGGGGCCGTCCTTTGGAGTTGCACCTGCAGGGATATGCAGATGAATCTGGTTGTTCTCGAAGTATTCTTTCGGAATATCAAAATCACCCGCAATATGCCGTACATAGGTGTATGCTATGTTGGCAGATTCTTGCATCACGTCTCCCATTTGTCCTGTCAATTTGAAACCTTCTTTACCCGGGTTGGAAACTGCTTCTATTGTCAGTATTGCACCACCCAACGGTGTCCATGCCAGGCCTATCGCCATTCCGGGTTTACTTATCTTGTTGTATTCATCTTCGTAGTAGATTGGTTTTCCGAGATATTCCTCCAGATCTTCCGCTTTTATCTTTACAGGGAATTTAACTTCGCCAAGGACACTTTTCTTGGCGATTTTTCTGTGAATTTTGTCCAGGGCTTTTTCATAATCCCTTAATCCGGCTTCCCTCGCATATTTTTCTGCAATTACCATAAGAGCCTTCTTTTCGTACACAACATCATTCTTCTTGAGTCCGTTCCTATCGAGAGATTTTGGTATGAGATATTTTTTAGCTATTATTACCTTTTCCTGATCTATGTATCCTGAAAGCCGAATCACCTCCATCCTGTCAAGAAGGGGGAGAGGAATGGTGTCCAGTGTATTTGCCGTTGTTATGAAAAGAACATGTGACACGTCGAAGGGAAGATCCAGGTAGTGATCTCTGAATGCAATATTTTGTTCTGGATCCAGAACTTCAAGCAGTGCCGAAGAAGGATCCCCCTGGAAAGATGCCCCCAATTTGTCGATTTCGTCTATCATGAAAACAGGATTCTTTGTCTTGACAATTTTCAGGCCTTGAAGGATTTTGCCGGGCATCGCACCTACATAAGTCCTTCTATGGCCTTTTATCTCTGCTTCATCTCTCATTCCCCCTACCGAGAAGCGGAAGAATTTCCTGTTTAATGCCCGTGCTATAGATCTTCCCACCGAAGTTTTACCGACACCTGGAGGACCAACAAGACAGATTATAGAACCCTTCGTATCTCCCTTAACCTTCCGAACGGCGAGATACTCGAGTATGCGTTCCTTTACATCCTCCATTCCATAGTGATCCTTTTCCAGTATCCTTTTTGCTTTTTCCATGTCAATTTCTTCGGGAGGAGGATCCTGCCATGGGAGTGATACAATAGTTTCAAGATAGTTCCTTGTGACAACAAACTCTGAAGAATTGGGATCCATCAGGGAGAATTTTTCAAGTTCCTGTTCTACCTGTTCCTTTACTTCTCCCTTCAGGTTCAGTTTCTCTATGGCTTCTTTGAACCTGTTGTATTCACTGGATTTTGCATCTACGGGCATTCCCAGTTCTTTTTTAATAGCTTTCAACTCTTCTTTGAGGAAGTATTCTCTCTGGCTCTTAGAAATTTTCTCATTTATTTCTTTCTGAATCCTCTTTTGGATCTTTAATAGTTCCTGTTCTTTTTTTATATGAATGAGAACTTTTTCCATCCTCTCCCTTACATCGAGTATTTCAAGTATTTTTTGCTGTTCACCTCTATCTATGTTCAGAATAGAAGTTATAAAATCGGCGATTTTCCCCGGGTGATCTATGTTTACCATATTCAATCGCATTTCTTCAGAAAACAGGGGATTGTTCTCAGATATCTGTTTCATTTCACCGAGTAGAGATCGCGTTAATGCCTTAACCTCGTCGGATTCGAAGTTCTTGTCTTCAAGATACTGTACTGCTGCTATGATTGGGTGTTCTGAATGAAGGAACTTTTTTACTTCGAACCTCTTCTGGGTCGAGATAAAGATGTTTATTCCGCCATCGGGAAGATTTATCTTTTTCACTATCTTTGCGACGGTACCTATTCTGTGAAGATCTTCTGCAGTAGGATTTTCAACTGTTTCTCCTTTTGTAAGTAAAAGACCGATAAATGCATCAGAGGTCAGAGCTTTTTCTACAATTTCAACATCTCTTCCCGCAGGAAGCAGGAGAGGTGTAAATATGCCGGGAAAGATTGGTTTACCCATGAGTGGAATGATATACAGCTTGTTGGGAAGAACTTGGTCCGCAGGAACTACATGTGTTTCTGTCATAGATTTACCCCTTATGTAAGTGGATGTTTTTCTGCTTACAAGTTATTAAGTGTTTAATTCACAGTCAAGCTATTGCTATTGTCACTTCCATTGGATTAATATCGATATGAATGAGAAATTATATAACAGAGGCTGTTATCTTAAAGAAATACAGGATAGGTGAGATACATAAAGGATTAAGAATATTCTCTCGTGAACATGGCTTGATGAATGTAATTGCACATGGAGCCTATAAGATGAAAAACCGTTTCAGAATTGTCACTGAACCATTCATACATTCAAGGATGTACATATATTATAATCCGATAAAGGAGACCAACAAACTCAACGATATCGAACTGATCGACCCTTTCGAAAAGATACGAAAGAGTATAGTAAAGTACTATACTGCTTCCTTGTGGGCAGAATTTCTTATGGATACAAAAGCGGGAGGAAATGAATTTTCGGAACTTTTCGACCTGTTAGTAATTGCCTTGAAAATTCTTGATAATATCGAGGAGGAAAAATCCGTTCTTATATCACTTGGCTTTTTAATCCGTATGATTCATCATATGGGATTCATGGCCAGGGATATTCATTGTACGGTATGCGATAAAAAAATCGATAAAGGAGAAGATATTTTTTTCTCTACTCGTGATGCGTCAGTGAGATGCAGGATATGTAAGAATACGACAGATATGAAACTTTCGGGAGAATCCGTATCTTTCCTGTACTCTTCAATGGATTTACCTCTGGGTAGGTTGATCGATGAAACCCATGAGATTTCTTCTCTTTTTCCGTTAAAGAGGTTTGTATATGTAAAGCTCGAGTCTTTAACGGATACGGTTATGAATAGTATAAGGAGTTCGGGAGGAATTCTATGAGAATTTTTGCCGCAATTCCACTGCCATCAAATATCAAAACTATTATTGGCCAGAAACAGGATGAATTGAAGAGAATCTATAGAGGACTCAAATATGTGAAACCTGAAAATATGCACCTGACGATCTACTTTTTCGGAGAGTTGGACGGAGATAGAACCGGGGAGATTATTCAATTGATGGATGATAAATCCTTGAAAAATGATGTCATAGCTTGTTCGATTGGCGGAGCAGGATTCTTTCCGTCCAAAGGTATGGTGAGGGTTATCTATATCGATATAGGGAGAGGTGCCGAAGAAATTATAGATTACCAGAATAGATTCGTCGGGTTGCTGGAGGAACACGGATTTTCGAAACCAGAAAGAGCATTCAAGTGTCATATAACACTGGCAAGAAACAAATCGGAGAGGGTCGACAGAGAATTGGTAGGCAGGAAACTCTCTTTCCGGACGCCGCTGCTTCTGGATAGATTTGTGCTTTACCAATCGATACTGAGAAAGGAAGGACCTGTCTACAAACCAATAAAGACGATAATGTTTGAGAATCAGAGTTAAAAACAACGGGGAGGAAACAGATGAGAGCTGTAGATGTGATAGTTAAGAAGCGTGACGGAGGAATACTTACCGATGAGGAGATAAGGTTTATAGTCGATGGTTATGTCGATGGTAGTATTCCGGATTATCAGATGTCAGCCTTTCTTATGGCCGTATATTTCAGGGGAATGAATTTTGAAGAGAGCAGTGTTCTTACACGCGCAATGATAGATTCGGGTGATACCTATGATCTTTCTTCACTGAAAGGTCCCCTGGTTGACAAGCATTCGACGGGAGGGGTTGGTGACAAGGTCTCGTTGATACTTGCTCCCATTGCCGCTTCATGTGGAATTAAGGTTCCCATGATGAGTGGAAGGGGACTCGGGCATACGGGAGGTACTCTGGATAAGCTTGAATCGATACCCGGGTACACGACGAGATTGACAGACGCGGAGTTCATAAAAGGCCTCGATGAAGTTGGTTATTGCATGATAGGCCAGAGTGAGAGAGTGGTACCTGCAGATAGAAAGATGTATGCATTACGGGATGTCACGGGTACTGTAGAATCAATTCCTTTGATAACTGCCAGTATCCTATCGAAAAAGTTTGCAGAAGGGGCCCAGGCTCTTGTTTTTGATGTCAAATGCGGTTCCGGTGCTTTCATGAAAACGATAGAAGATGCGAAAGAACTTGCAGGATCACTGGTAAAGACGGGAAATGAACTGGGTAAAAGGGTAATCGCTGTTATAAGTGACATGAATAACCCGCTGGGAAGAATGGTTGGAAATTTCCTCGAGGTAAAAGAGGCAATCGATTGTCTTAAAGGGAACGGACCTGAAGATCTGATGTCTTTGACTGTAAGGCTTACCGGATGGATGTTGGTGGCAGGCGGAATAACTCCTGACATCGAAAAAGCAGAGGCATTGTGCAGAGAGAAGATTGTAAATGGAGCCGCACTTGAAAAATTGAAGGAGAATGTTCGCTATCAGCATGGCAATGTTGAGGTGATAGCGAATCCTGAATTGGGGCCAAAGGCAAAGGTACTGAAAAAGATTTCCTCTGACAAAAGCGGATTTGTTTCAAAGATCGATGCATACAAGGTAGGTCTTGCCTCGGTGGTGCTTGGTGCGGGAAGGGCTAAGAAGGAGGATAATGTTCTTCCCGGGGTAGGTATAGAATTGAAGAAAAAAGTCGGTGAAAGGGTGGCAGAGGGGGAAACCCTTTTCATCCTCCATGGCGATGATGAAAGCAGTATTGAAGAGGCAAGGGATCTTGTTCTTTCGGCATATTCATTCACAGAGGGAAAAGTCCCAGGAAAGGGTATTATTTTGAAAGAGATAGTAAGTTGATGAGATGGGTAAAGAAAGAATTAGATACTGATGAGGTAAGGGAACTTTCCAAAAAATACAATTTAAATCTCATTATTGCATCGATTCTTTCGAGGAGAGGTGTGGTTTCCGAAGATGAGGTGCGTTATTTCCTGTTGAATGATCTTTCAAGTCTTCACAATCCATTCCTCTTCGAGGAGATGGAAGATGCTGTAGATAGGATAAATACCGCCATCGAGGTTGGAGAGTCCATAGGGATATTTGGCGACAGGGATGTTGACGGAATAACCTCTACTGTTCTGCTTTACGAAACACTCACAGAGCTCGGAGCAAAAGTCAGCTGGTTTCTTCCGGAAGGAGACGATAATTATGGACTTACGGAAGAGGTGATAGAAGATATTTCCAAAAGGGAGATCGGCCTGCTGATAACGGTAGATTGTGGAATTTCGAATGTATATGAGATAGATATGGCAAATCAAAAGGGAATCGATACAATTATTGTCGACCACCATAATCCTTCCGACACATTGCCGGAGGCACTTTCCATAATAAACCCCAAACTGAAGGATACTGCCTATCCTTTCAAAGAATTATCTGGCTGTGGCGTAGTATCAAAACTGGTTTGGGCTCTGTATTTTTCAAGAACTCCTTTTTACGGAGAGACTCTTTGTCTGATGAATATCCGCCCTGCCAATGATTCTTATGTTGTAGAGGCTGTGAAGCTGACAAATCTCGTAGAAACGGAACGACTTATAGATAATTTCATTCCCGGGATGTTGAAATACGAGAATTCCAGACTGCCCGGTTTCCTGGAAGGTTATGAAACACTCGTGTATGGTATTGAGAAACAGAGGGATTTTTTGAAAAGGATCTTCGGTTATCTTCCTGATATGGAACTTTCAGATATTGAACCATACGTTAGGAGATTCCTTCCCGGTTTTTCGGGAAAAACCCTCCTCAGAATAAAGGAACTGGAACCGCGATTGTTCTTCGGGAGCAACAGGACAGAGGAAATCGACGTGCTTGAACACATATTTCTCTCCCTTTTTTTCAAGAGAGAAGAAAAGGTATTTGAAAAATTCAAGGAACGACTCGATATAGTTGCCCTGGGTACCGTTGCCGACCTTATGCCATTGGTAAATGAGAATCGTATTCTCGTGAAAGTCGGGATGGAACAGCTTAGTAGGTCGAAAAGGAGTGGATTGAAAGAGCTTTTCTTAAGAAAATCATTGCTCGGCAAGAATCTGAAAACAATGGATATCGCGTGGCAGATATCACCTTTCATAAATTCTGCGGGTAGAATGGGCGAGCCTGGCAGAGCTACCGAACTTCTCCTCGCGACCGATGAAACGGCAGTCTCTCAGCTTGTCGATTATATTTCAGATTTGAATAGAAAGAGGAAGGGGCTGGGAAGCGATGCATGGGAAAGGGTGAGACAACAGGCAAGGGAATCCTACGAGAAAACCGGAGCGAAATTCGTACTGGTTTTCGACCCTGATATACACCGGGGCGTTACCGGAATAATCGCATCACGATTGGTCAATGCCTTCGGAGTTCCCTCCGTCGTTATGACAGAATTGAAAGAGAGGATAGTAGGATCCTTGCGAAGCACTGACGTATTCAGTATTCGTGATTTTCTCGAAAACTTCAGCGATCTTCTCGAAAACTATGGCGGTCATGATTTTGCGGCAGGTTTCAGTATGCCTAAGTCAAATCTTGAGGATTTCAAAGAGAAATTTTTTGATCTAATCGATACAATCGATGTCCCTGAAAAGGAAAGAGACATTATTCAAATAGATGCAGAGATACCACCGAAATATTTAACACCTGAGATAGTGAAAGTCGTGGATTTTTTCGAACCCTTTGGTGAAAAAAATCCACCCTTAATCTTTCTTACCAGAGGAATAGTTCTTTCAAATGTTGAGCTTATAGGGAAAAGAGAGTTGAATCACCTGAGGCTGCTTTTCGATACAGGCAGGTACAAGTGGCCCGCTGTATACTGGAACGGGGCCGGGGCTGCGGAAAGGGTGAAGAAAGGCGATAAGGTAGATATAGTGTACAGGATTACGAGAAACTTTTTCCAGAACGTGGAAAAGCTTCAGTTAAACGTGTTAGACATGAAGGGACAATGAAAAGATTTAAAATTACTCTACTGATTCTTCTCTTACTCTATGTTGATACAATGATTCTCGAGGCGGAGAGGTATCAGAAGAAATTTGATAGCGGCAAGATAGTCGTTATTGAAAATAAAAAGTATTCGAGATGTTTTGTATCAACCGATGCGGATTATTACGATGTTAATCATGAAATAGTTGCTTTGGAAGGCTTTTTTTCTTATTTTAACGGAAACGAAAAACCAATAGGGGCTGATATATCAATCGATTCCGATTTCAGGAGGGGAGATGTGATAGCAGCAGAAGTAACTACAATTCCTGAGGTCAACAGGGTGAGGTCAGTATTAAGAGATGAAAAGGGGGGAGAGGTAAGCAGGAATCAATTTTTCAGGGTAAATGACCGCTGGGTGGGATTCCTCGGAATCCCGAGTTATATAAGAAGAGGAGATTATAAATTAGATATTTCCGGATGGGATGAAACAAGGCATTTCATCTTTACAAGGAAGGTAACAGTGGGGGGTAAAGCCTTTCCACTCGATGTAATAAAGCTGAATGAAACATTAACAAGTTTGAGAGAACGGGATGACAGACGGATTCGTGAAGAAACCCAAAAACTGCTCAGTATAATAAGGAGTTTTGATAGCAATGCAGTTTTTGCTTACTCGGGTTTTGTTTTTCCCGTAAGAGGGCGGATTACAGGTCATTTCGGAGACAGGAGGAGATATATCTATTCGGATGGAGCAGTTCAGTCCAGTATCCATAATGGAATTGACATAGCAGTTCAAATAGGAACCGAGGTTCATGCTTGTGCTGACGGAAGAGTTGTACTGGCAGAAAAGAGGATTTTAACTGGGAAGTCTGTAATAATCGAGCATTTTCCCGGTGTGTTTTCTTTGTATTACCATCTGAATTCCATCAGAATCAAGGCTGGGGATATGGTAAAGAAGGGAGAGATAATAGGATACTCCGGTATGAGCGGGCTTGCTACCGGGCCACATCTCCACTGGGAAATCAGGGTTTCCGGTGTTGCCGTCGATCCGGAACCCTTCCTGGAAGGGAAGGTGATTGACAAAAATATTTTTATAAGTAGTATAGGGACACAAAATATCAGCGGCACTGAAGGGAGGTGATTTAAATAGCTTCGATTATTGTTGGTGAAGATGAGCTTCTTGAAAAAGCAATAAAGCGGTTCAAGAGGCAAGTAGAGAAAGAGGGCATCATTCGAGAATGGAAGAAGAGGGAATTTTACGAAAAACCTTCAGCTATCAGAAACAGAAAGAAAAAAGCCCTGGAAAGAAAGAGACTTAAAAAGATTAGAAAAATCGGCCAGTATGGTGGCCGGTAGTAATGGAAATTGATAGTAGCCAATCCAGCCCCTGGAATGTTGAGATTTCAGGGGCTTCTTATTTGTTAGCCTGAATTTCGAATTTGAATCGATCTTTACAGTATATGATCGAGAAATCGTTTGGTTCTTTCCATATCCGGGTGAGTGAAGAGCTTTTCAGGTGGACCTGTCTCTACAACTTCCCCGTTGTCCATAAAGACAACTTTGTTTGCCGCTGCTCTTGCAAAACCCATTTCATGCGATACCACCAACATTGTCATTCCATCTTTTGCAAGGTCGAGCATTACATCCAGTACCTCTTTGATCATTTCAGGATCAAGGGCAGAGGTCGGTTCATCGAAAAGCATTACCTTTGGTTCCATTGCCAGGGCTCTCGCAATTGCCACTCTCTGCTGTTGCCCTCCGGACAGTTGCCCGGGATAAACATCAGCTTTATCAATCAGACCTACGCGTTCTAGGAGCATTCTGGCCTTATCGGTGGCTTCCTTTTCAGGAATTTTTTTTACTATTTTAGGGGCAAGAGTAATGTTCTGTAAAGCCGTCAAATGAGGGAAGAGATTGAAGGATTGAAAAACCATTCCAACCTCTTCTCTGATTTTTCTTATATCAGCCTTGGGTTTTGTAACTTCGTCGTTGTCTATCCATATTTCTCCCGAGTTTAGTCGTTCGAGCCTGTTTATACATCGGAGGAGTGTACTTTTACCACTTCCGGAGGGGCCTATGACAAGGACAACCTCTGCCTCCTTTACAGACAGAGTCACTCCATTCAAAGCTACCACTTTCCCGAAGAATTTTTTTGCGTCTATTACGCGAACCCTATCGTTCATTTTGATGAAGCCTCTTTTCCATTAGCGCTACAAGTCTCGAGAAGAAAAGTGTTATAACGAGATATACTAAAGCAACCATCGTGAATGTTTCGAAATAGTAAAAAGTTTTTGAGGCAAATTCCCTCCCCCTCCTTAATAGGTCGGATACTGCAAGTATGGAAACGAGAGAAGAATCCTTAAGCAGGGCTATGAATTCATTACCGACAGGCGGAAGAACAACCTTTATGGTCTGAGGAAGAATAATCTTTCTTAAGGCCTGGCTTCTTGACATTCCCAATGCAAGAGCAGCTTCCATCTGACCCTTGGGAATGGATTGTATACCGGCTCTGAATATTTCACCTAGATAAGCCCCGTAACAAACTGCCATGGCAATAACAGCAGAGGTTATGTCTGGTAATTTTATAATCCTGCCAAGGGCATAATAGATGTAAAATATCTGTACGAGCAGGGGAATTCCTCTTATTACCTCAACGTAGATTGTTGCAATTCTGTTTATAACTTTTATTCTGGATATTCGGCCGAGGCCGGTGAATAAGCCCAAAAAAAGGGCGAATATTATCGATAGAACAGTAACCTCAAAGGTTCTCAATATACCATCGGGGAGAAAGAGAAGTATTCTCCTGTATGGTTCGGGTGAGAATAGCGGAAGAGCAATTATCAGGGCAAGGGCCCCGAAAAAGGATATGCGCCATGCAGAAAATACTGCAGAATCATCCTTTTCCGGAATCAGTGCCCCGTCAGAAATTTCAATTCTGGATTTTTTTAACGTAGCCACTTTTCTTCTAACTTCTTGTTTTCTCCAGAATCGAGGACCTTCTTAAGACCCTTGTTTATTGCATCGAGTACCTTTTTGTTGCCTTTCTTGACTGCTATGCCGTAGTACTCTTCCGTGAATGGCTTGCCGACGATTTTCAGTTTTCCCTTGAAATCTGCGTTCTGAAGTGCAAAATTTGCAGCTGTCGGACTGTCTGCGACTACACCGTCTATTCTTCCGTTAACCAGATCCTCAAATGCGAGGCCGATCTCGTCGTAGGTTTTCAGCATTACACCTTTTACCTTTTCCACGGCGAAAGCTCCTGTCGTACCAATCTGTGCACCAACTTTTTTCCCGACCATATCTTCCAGTTTAGAAACCCCGGACTCCTCTTTCCTTACAACCAAAACCTGACCTGCATTAATGTAAGGAATGGAAAAATCCATCTGTTTCTTTCTCTCCTCTGTGATTGTTACCGATGACATTACTGCATCGTACTTACCCGCTGCAAGGCCTGCAAAAATGCCATCCCATGCGGTATTCTTGAACTCAACCGTGAATCCACCTTCCCTGGCTATGGCTTTCATAAGATCGATGTCGAAACCAACGATTTCTTTTTTCTCATTTACCATTTCCATGGGAGGCCAGGTAGCATCCGTTGCCACTACGATGTGTAACTTTTCTCCCTTCTTTTCCTGGGTTCCTGTTGCAAAGATCAGACCCTGTATTGCAACAAGCACTATCAGAACTAACAGTACCTTTTTAAACATGAGATCCTCCTTGTAATTTTTTAATTGGTGTGATGTTGATTAAAATCCTATCCTCACCCATAATAAATGTTGTTAACGATAAAATCATCACAGATATGTCATTGATGTCAAGTGTTTTTTGATTTTTTTGGTTGGAGGAGCTTTAAATGAAAATAGCGAGAGTTGAATTGGATAATGGCCTGATAACCTGGGTTTTCAAGGAAGGTGATGAATTTATCAGGCTAGAAGGTAACATACTTGGCGATTATCATGTTACCGATGAGAGGGTAAGAGTAAGGAGGTATCTCCCGCCTGTTGAACCTCCAAACATAATTGCAATGGGATTGAACTATTCGAGCCATGTAAGAGAAACCGGAATAGAGAGTTCGAAGGAACCTCAGTTTTTCTTGAAAGCAACGAGCTCCATTGTGGGAGAAGGAGATTTTATTGTTATTCCTTCCGAAGCACCAGATGAAGTGGACTACGAAGCCGAGCTTGGTATCGTTATAAAGAAAAACGCCAAGCGGATTAAAGAGAAAGATGCAGGCGATTACATCCTGGGGTATGTCTGTGCCAATGATGTTTCTGCGAGGGATTGCCAATTCGGGAGAGATATTCAGTGGGCCAGGGCGAAATCATTCGATAGTTTTTGCCCCTTCGGTCCTTTTATCGAAACAGAGATAGACCCCCTAGATCTACAGATAAAGTGTGAAATAAACGGGGAAGTGATGCAGGATTCCCGAACTTCGGATATGATAAATAATCCTTATGAACTTGTTTCATTCCTTTCTCGACAAATGACTTTACTCCCGGGTACCCTCATACTGACAGGCACTCCTGAAGGGGTTGGATTCAAAAGGGAACCTAAGAGGTTCTTGAGAGAGGGTGATACAGTTCGTGTGATAATAGAGGGTATCGGTGTACTTACCAACAAGGTCAAGAGGGAAACCATTTAAAACCCACCATAGATAGCAGTCAAACCATAGATAGCGGCCTTGGATTCAGCGGGTATCCTCTAAAAGCGTATCTGTCAAATGACTCAGAAGAATCTGCCTGGTTTTATAAATCTGTCAAGGTTCATTTTAATTCCGGTCATGGACCTAAAAAGGTAACCTCCTGGACCCGGGTTTGAAATCCCAAGTAGCGAATCCTGTCCAAATGTGTAGATACTGCTCTCCAGATTAGTGTAGAATTGGATGTATTCCGTTATGTAAATATTTATATCTGTCTTTAGGATTATAGAATCGAGTGTATGTTTTGTCGTTGTTCCGGAAGCAATAAATGATTTACCGAGAGATTGATATGCAAACACGAGTGTTATGGTGTAAGGTGTGTTTTTCTCGAATATTTCTGTTTTGAATGAATACTCTGTTAGGCTGTCTACGGTTTCGAGACTTTGACTGCTCTTCTGAGTAAATTTTTTAGAGCCCAGGTTGAATGAGCAAATAGCATTCTTTACATAGTAGCCAAGAGCTATATCGTTCCTCTCCTGTATATAGTCACCGGTTTCAATGAGTCTTCCTCCGATTGTACTGTCCGAACGGAAATGGAGGAATGCAATGCCAGGCAGTTCCAGTCTGATGGAGGTGGATATGCCGGATTTCAGTATTGTACTGGTTGCATTGAAAAATCCAAAGAAAGGCCCGACTCCTATGTTTAGGAATTTTTCTCGGTAATTAAAAATAGAATAGGAGATATTCCGCAGTATGTCATCGTTGAAAAAACCGCTTTCGAAAGCAAAGTTATCCGTTATCTGAGCTGTTGCATAAACTGAAAATCCATAGAGAAGATCATTACCTGAAAACGTGGTGTCTGATTGACTCCGGTCTGGTTTGAATGCAAGGTTCTCTATTCGGAATTCGCCACCAATGTCAATGGCCCACAGCTGAAAGCCGGAAGGTAGTAATAGGATGGCTAAAAAGATTGTCGATAATATTTTTTTCATGTTAAAACTCCGCTCTGATTCCTATGAAAGTCTCTATAAGGCTGTTTATATTGAAGGGCCAGATACGGGCATTCATTTTTATCTTCCAGATTACTCCCTGTGTGATGAAGCTGACATAGGGTGAAGCCTTTACTAGGAATTGCTGGGTTCCTATTGTTGTAAAAGCAAGATTGCTTTCGAAGCCTCCGCTTATAGGCGATTTTTGAGGATTACCGAACAAGAAATTTATATTCACATCGAAAGAGCCCAGTTCGTTTGTTTCCTTCTGCAGGTAGTACTGTGGGTGCCAGAAAAAAGTTGGAATGATGGAAAATATACCCATGTGTACCCTTGGCTCAAACAGGAGGTAGAACAGGTTGATCCCGAATAAATCACTCACAGGGTCCCACCGTGGTATTCCTGCTTGAACGAGAAATTCAACTCCTTGATCAGCCGTGTAGAAAAGAATCCCCCCCCTGTAAATACCCATTGTGGAAATGGGAAAGGTTGCTCCCAGGAATGTCTCGATCTTCAGGTTTTTTAAGTTCATCATGAATCGAAAGTCTGTCGAATAGTGACCGGGCCAGAATTGACTGGTTCCGGAAACATCATGGGTAATATTGGCATCCTGATAAAAATAGAATGAGTAGAGAGATTTATCATTGGGAAGAAGGGTAAATTTCAAACCTGTGCCCGAGATCGTATGAATTCCATCGTATATAATTCCCTCGGGGAAGTATATATATCCTGCGTACTGTGTGGTTATCGGTATGCTGCCAAAAATCTTTGTAAAATCATCACCTGAGCATAGAGTATCATTTTCTCCTACGAAGTATTGGAAACTTAAAGGAAGAGAGAATATGTCTTTTATGATCAGACCAGCACCTTTGAAAGAAAGACTGCTTGTTGCGGCAATATCTTCTATATTTTCACTTTTATAGTTCAGGGTTACCATTCCACCAAATTTGTACCCCCCCTCTACGGCAAGATCCATTTCACCCCTTGTTGACATTTCGTAAAGGCCGTTGGACATTGTTCCACGTGTTATAAGTTCCATATAAGGCACGGTAATGTTCGCAGTAGAAGCCATAGATGGGATAATAACGAGAAAGAGAATCAAAATAGAGAGATTTTTCATTCAAACAACCTCCATACTTATCAGTGTAGTTCTAAATTTCAAAAAATCAAACCCTTTCATATCATGATATTTTTTTATAGATATATCTGGCAAGATTCATTCTGTCTTCATTGGATAGTTCAGTGAATCTCATTGCTACGATGTTTTCCTTTACTGCAACTATCACTCCTTCGGCTGAGATAGATTTCGCCATCAGTGAAAACTGTATTGATGGAATTTTAACTCCGGCTCTTAATATATTTCCTTGCGGGGGATTAAAGAGTTCGGTAGCAACCCCTCCCATGCTCAGGTCGAGAATTTTTCCTGCAATAAGCTTTGAATATCCTGGTACCCTGAAGTGAAGTCTCAACATTTCTTCCGGGTCAGGTTTTATTCTTATGTGCTTTCTCTGCTGATCATGATTTTCAAGTTTCAAAAGAATTTTCTTGAGTTTTTCCAATGTCTTGTTTTCATCGATTGGCTTGAGAAGATATCCTATGCATCCCAGTTCAACCATTTTCAAGACAAAATCTCTCTTCGAGTTTATGGAATGTATGATGAATGGAATATGCCTTTTTTCATTATTTCTTAAATCATCTATGAGTTTCAAACCTTCCACATCTTTATTATCGACATCAATAATAATTGCAGCAATATCTTTCTCTTTTATTACCGGCAGGGCGTCCTCTCTGCTCTTTACTATAAAACCCCTGTATCCGAGAGACAAAAGGAGATAGAGAAGTTTCTTTCCTTCAGCCTCTGAATGTTCGACAACAAGAATGTTCATCATTGACCTCCAGACTACTGGTAACCGGCAAGGCTACTGATACAGGTTATATTCAAGTAGATGCGGTGTCAATAAATCAAATTTGACTTGACTTACAGGGAACGAAATATATTATTAAAACTAGTTATGAGTGACTATTTGGATCCAGCCAATGAGGAGTTGTTAAAAGATTTCTTCGAAGAGGCACAAAGTCAGGTAGAACTGTTGGAGCAGAATATACTTTTCCTGGAGAACGAGCCCGATAACGAAGAGGCAGTAGATGAAATATTCCGTGCCGCTCATACCCTCAAGGGAGGTGCTGCAACGGTTGAAATGAACGAAATTTCAGATTTCACGCATATTCTGGAAGATGTTCTGGATGAGATTCGTTCCGGCCACCTGAAGGTAGACTCGGAAATAATAGATCATCTCTTGAATGCATTGGATATCATAAAGAAGATGCTCGAGGCAAGACTCAATGGCAGTATATATAATGAAAATATAGATGAAATAAAGAACAGACTTGAAGCATTAATTACTGGAGAGAAGAGAGGCAGCACAGATAGAGTAACAGAGAAAAAAGGGGCCGCCAGTGGAGAAAAAACTTCCTTCGAAGAAATTACCCTGGACGAAATTTCAGGGTATGAAGGAAATGCCTACCGTGTAACCGTGGATTTTGATGAACATTATGTTATGAACACGGTTGGAGGAATCCAGGTATATGCAGCCCTGAAAGAGGTAGGCAGGGTAATAAAAACAAATCCTGATTTTGACAAGTTGTACGAAGACAATTTTTATCCCCGTGTAGAATACTATATCGTGACAGATGAGAGCATCGAGAATATAGAAAAAAGCTGTAATATACCGGATGTTACACTCTCAGTCAAAGTAGAACCTATTTCTGAAGAAGAACAAGAAAAAGAACATCAGGAGAAGACTGAACAGAAAGAGGTAGAAAGCAAGAGCGAAGAGGAAACATCCCTTGAGAAGAGTAAAGAAGAGACAACTTCTGAAAAACAAGATACTGTTAGAAAACCCGTAAAACATGGTTCTATTCTGCGAGTAGATAGTAAGAGGGTGGATGATTTATTGAATCTTGTAAGTGAAACGGTGATAAACAAGGCAACCTTCAATCAGCTCGTTTCAACATTCAACGAGAATTTATCTCTGTTTCAGATCACTCAAGGTATTTACAGGGAACGGTTGAGAGAGTTGCTGGAACATTTCGGGAAATCCAACGGAAATGGTTCTTCAATTCAACTTAACAAAAAAGAGTTACAGGATTATTTCGGTGAACTTTTTGGTATATTTGACGAGTTTGGGAACAAGATAAAATCCACGATAAATCTTTTCAAAGGGACCACTCAACAGTTAAGTAGAATCACCGGTGATTTGCAAGAAGGTGTTATGAGGATAAGGATGGTACCGGTGTCACAGATATTTTCACGGTTTCCCAGACTTGTACGCGATCTTTCGAAAAATCTCAATAAGAAAGTTGTTCTGGAAATAGAGGGAGAGGAAACGGAATTGGACAAATCGGTGATCGAGGATCTTCTCGACCCGTTGATACACTGTGTAAGGAACTCCATAGACCATGGGATAGAGGCTCCGGAGGAGAGAATAGAAAAAGGCAAACCTCCGGAGGGGCATGTGTTGCTTCAGGCGAGGAATGAGGGGAACATGATCGTCATCGAGATAAAGGATGACGGAAAGGGAATCGATGTTGAATCAGTAAAAAAGCGGGCAATAGAGAGAGGGTTGATACATCCCAATAAACTTCTTACAGATGTGGAAGCCTTCAATCTTATATTCCAGCCCGGTTTTTCTACCGCTTCTCAGGTTACTAATATATCAGGCAGGGGAGTTGGTCTTGATGTGGTAAGAAAACAGGTAGAAAAACTGAATGGCACAGTTACAGTCGATTCGATAAAGGGAGAGGGAACCACTTTTACCATAAAACTGCCGCTTACATTGGCAATAGTACAGGGTCTCTTGGTGAAGGTTGGTAAGGAAATATATGCAATCCCGATAACTTCCGTTCTCGAGAGTGTAAGAATAAAACCGGATGAAATAAGAAATCTGGACAGTTATGAAGTTTTCAACCTGAGAGATGAAGTACTCTCTCTTATGCGTTTGAACAGACTTTTCAGGATTTCCGTTGATGAAGAGAGAAAGTATTATTTTATTGTGATAGTTGGTAGCGGAGATAAGAAGGTGGGTCTTATGGTGGATTCTCTGATCGGTGAAGAAGATCTTGTCATAAAGCCACTTCATGACAGGTTTACCAATACGCCCGGGATAGCCGGTGCTACCATACTTGGAGACGGAACGGTAGCTTTGATACTGGATGTCAATCAATTACTGGAACTGGGTCTAAAGCATAGTGCCGAAATAAGGAATCAAATATAGAAGACGGGAAAAATCGGAAATGAACGAGGTAATCGAGAACAGAGAAGAGGAAAAGATAAAGAAGAAAATTGATTTCAAGATTGTCACTTTTTCTCTTGGTGGTAAAGAGTATGCCATCGATATCATGAAGGTTAAAGAAATATTGAAAGAGAATCGTTTTACAATGGTTCCAAATACTCTGCCCTTTGTGAAAGGAGTGTACAATCTTCGTGGTGAAATCATTCCCATAATAGATCTTCGTGAAATGTTTATGATTACCGTGGAAGAAGATGCAGAGAAAGAAAAAGACATTCTCATTCTGCGTTTGCCTGAACTGGTTCTCGGAGTAGTAGTGGATGCAATAGACAAAGTGGTTGGTATTGCAAAGGAAGATATTCAACCACCACATCCCCTCTTTGGAGACGTGAATGTAAAGTATATAAGTGGTGTGGTGGAGGTTGAAGGCAAACTTTACATAATACTGGATGTGGATAGAATATTCGGTGAAGAAGAGGTTCTCTCTGCAAGTTATGGTAAGAAGAAAGAAGAGATTACAGAAAGAGTAGAAAGGGTAACTGAGGTGGCAAAACCTGCAAAGCAGGATGAAGAGCTCGATTTCAGTTTTATAAAGGATACTCTGATAGCTTTGAAATCATTTTATATCACTGAAGTAAACTACGAATGGGCTAGGAGGCGTTACAGGGAATGGTCCGATTTGCGAAGAGAAGCCTCGGAACCCGTACAACTGGAAAGTGTCAAAGATGCAGAGGAGTTTCTAAAGCCTTTTTTCTCTCCATACACAAGTAAACTCTGGGGTGATGACTATCACAATAACCTCCTCGCCTTGCTTCCGGATGAATACAGCGGGGTGATTCAGGTATGGGATATAGGTTGCGGAAAGGGTTACGAGGCGTATTCCATTGCATGCATACTACGAGAAAAATATGGAAAGAATGTGATAAAAGTATGGGCCAATGATAGTGACCTGCTGAATATATCAATGGCTCCCAATCTGGTACTTTCACAGGTAGAAATTCCCCAGTACTTCATCAAGAACAATTTTGTTGAGAAGTATGAAAATGATTATCGTTTCAAGAGAGAGATAAAAGATTTGATAGTCTTCGAATATCATGATATTACTCATCTCAACGAGTATCCTGAAATGGACTTGATCGTGGCACGTGATTTAATATCTTTCCTCCCACCCGAAGAGCAGAAAAGAATGATTGCGGAATTTTCTGATTCCCTCAAGAGTCAAGGATATCTGATGTTGGGAGAGAACGAGGTTCCAATAGGCAGTGAATGGAAGCGGGTGAGTGAGGGGAATGTAGTTCTGTACAGAAAAGAATAGTTTAAAAAATTGAACAAAATAAAGAAGGGGGCTTTTATCAGAAATGCGAGTAGAATACATAAACCCATTTGTAGAAGCAGCATTCAACATACTGAAAGAAGTGTTGGGTACGGAATTGACTCGAGGGGAACTTTACCTGAAATCAACCTCACAACCGGTACTTGGAGTAACCGCAATTATTGGATTGACGGGAGATGTAGAGGGCAGAGTTCTCTTTGATATGGACGAAAAAACTGCTCTTGCCATTGCTTCTGCCATGAATGGTGAGGAGTTGAAAAAACTTGATGAATTGGCTAAGGCTACTATTACAGAACTGGCCAATATGATTACTGCTCAAGCTGTAACGAAACTATCGGAGATTGGTTTCAAGTTCGACATAACACCACCTGCGATATTTACAGGTGAAAAAATGGAGGTCTCTGATGCCGCCGTAGAGGCCCTTATAGTACCTATAGAAATGCCTCTTGGAAAAGTTGAAATAAATGTAGCCGTCAGGGAAAAAAATTAGGGAGGAAGGCATATGAAAACTAAAGCTGATTTTCCAAGTATAAATGAAAGGCCACCTGAAGGTTTGAAGGAGGATGGTACTCCTTATAGGGTTCTGGTTATAGACGACTCAATGTTCGTTAAGAAACAGATCAGTCAGATTCTGACATCGGAAGGATTCGAAATTGCTGGCACTGCATCGGATGGAGAAGAGGGATTCGAAAAGTATAAGGAATTGTATCCGAATGTGGATGTCGTCACCATGGACATAACAATGCCCAAGATGGACGGAATAAAGGCGCTGGAAAAGATATTGGAGTTCGATAAAAATGCAAAGATCATAATGATCAGTGCGTTGGGAAAACAGGATTTAGTGAAAAAATCTCTTCTGCTCGGAGCAAAGAATTATATAGTAAAGCCGCTGGACAGAAAGAAAGTGCTGGAGAGAGTGCTTATGGTTTTGAAAAAGAAATAGTATCTTGCAATGTTCAAATAAGGTTCAAAAAGAGGGGTTGTTCAGCCGATAATATAACTAAGATGACTCACCTGTCCCAATCAATTGAAAAAGTTGAAAATCCAAACAGATACGGGTTTATCATGGATTGGATGAACGAGCTGGCTGATATGGAACAACTTCTCATTAAAGATTTGAAACGTCTAAATGAAATAAAGGGAAAAGACGAAGATTCCGAACTGCTGAGAGCTCTATTGAAAAGAATGATTGAGCTAAGGGTAAAGGGTATCGATCTGGTTTTTGAGGATTATCTCTGCGGAAGAAACAGTACTGAGATAGATATGATGAAATATCAAGTCCGCATAAAACTTCCCGTTTTCAGTCATCTGAAAAGTCTCCTGATGATGAGCAAAACAAATTGTTAATCGTTTTTCTCCTGTGCTATAATTACAACAGGAGGGAAAAATGAAAAAAATAACTTATTCTATTCTTCTGGTGGTAATCATTATTCTCGTTTCATCCTGTGCGACTAAGGTATATACGCGGACACTGGTATACAAAAAGGCCGGTGGGGACCTGAGAATTCACGAGAAACTCGAGATATCCGGTGAAAATTTCATTTTCACGAAAGAGACAGCAAAAGGGAAGGCCGTTTTTAAGGGGAAGTTCGAGGAGAAAAAGGATACGTGGATATTCAGAGTAGGGTATTTCAAACCGGTAAATGCGCAGGAAAGATACTTTGATCCGCCCATCGTGTATATCTACAGAATCAGTAAGACCCCCGGCGGAATACAATTTGCATCTCCTCGAGTCAAGGGGGGGAGATCACCTATACAGTTCATAATGCGAGGTACCTTCGTATTAAAATAGTAAAATCTTACAAATACCGCATTGATTGACTGCATAATGACAGTTTAATATCTTAAGGTTGTGGAAGCGGTCAGGAAAAAGACTCAAAATGTTTACCTGAAGTTGATTACGGAAGATAAGATACGTCTAACCGATAAGCTTCAGGAAATAGAAAGGATATTCGAGGAAGGAATAGAAATCAATGAAATTCTGAATGCGATTTCTACGTATGAGAAGAAACCAAGGGTGACATTGAAGTCCTACTCGATGAAATCAGCTTCAAAGCGTGGATTCTACGATGCAGAGGTCATTCTTGAGATAGATGGAAAAGAGAAAGTTGGCAGGGCGAGTGAAATCGAAGGCGTGGTAAATGCTTCCATAAAGGCAGCTCAAAATGCAAGCTGGAGTAATCGATTTAAACTTAACAGGGAACATCCCATAGAAATACGGATGGTTGCTCACAGAATAGAAGGACTTGTGGAAGTAACCACCCAGGTTGATGATTTGGATAGCGGAAAAACCTTCATAGGGTCTTTTGTCGATTATGACATAATGGGAGCAGCAATAAATTCCTATATAGATGCAATAAATCAGGCTTTGAATCCAGAGGCAGGTTCAAAGGGACTGGAGCACTCCTTTATATCACTGATTAACGATAAGGATAATAGTTTCGCAATAGAACTGAAGGATAATCATGTATTCCTCAAGGAACATCCCGGTAAGGAAACGATAAGGGCGGTATTTTATATTCTTTCAGCTCTGCATCAAAAAAATCAAGTTCCCCTGTATGAAATCATTGTCGAAACGATTTTTCAGGCTGTGCTGAAAAAAACGCATCGCGACCCGGCTAGTATAATTGCACATACATTGGACACGTACAGCTATGTAAGGGCTGAGGCCTGGGATATTCTAAAAAGTCTCATTCATTATGAAGAGACTGAAAATGCCATTATATTCAACTTTCAGGAGATTAATCGAATACTTGATGTTTTTGATGAACTGGGTACAGAGCATACAAGACAACTACTGACCGTTCTCGGCTCTTATTTTCTCGATCAGATCGTGGAAAGAGCAGGGGAAAATGTGTCTCACAGACTATCAGACCTTCTCTTTGTTTTCAAGAATGTGGATCACAATATGATAGAGAACCTCTATTCCGTGTACAGGAAGATAAGGGTTGGAAATACGAGGATAGTTCTTGACGGATTCAGGGACTCCTTTTCAAAACGTCCAGCAATTGATCTAATAAGAACATTGGCATCTGTCAACAGAGAACATCTTTCAGAGGCCTTGCAACTAATCGAAGAGAGGGAAAGGCTTTTTACCAGGGAAGATTTACAGAAGGCCCTTTTTAATGATTTTTTAAAATCACTTAATTTCATCATGGACCTGACTATAGATAAGGTAGAAAAATGGAAGTATTTAATAGCAGGTAGGCTCAGTTACCTCCATGAAGATCTGGTAAGGCTCTTCAGGGAAAATCCGGGTGTTGCAAGGAGAGACTTTCAGAAAATCATAACCAAGAATGTAATTGAAATAAGGGAGACACTGGAAGGTGGTAATCTTTACGTTCCATTGCACAACTTGGATGACTTCGTTAAGAACAAGGAACTTTCTTTTGGTCAGGATTCCATGTGTAATTACTGTGAATCAGGTGCCCTGAACATATCTATAGGCGAGGAACGTGCCATTGCAAGCAGAATGGTGCAGGAGTTTCATCTTTACCCGCCTGTTGCCGGCATACCTGAACTCCTGGGGGGGAACATTGTTTTCGATGGTTGGGAAAGTGATAACCTGGACGAATTAATAAGAGAAGAGGATTTTTCCCCGATCAGAGAGATACACAATTCAGGTCTTGCCGATACTTTCCATAAAATAGGCCAAAAGGATGAACATAAGGGGCCTTACCCGGAAAAACCCGCTCTACACAGAAACAAGAGAGGAATACTGATAGAGCGTGATGCTGTAAGGCAAAAGTGGGGTGATTGGCATATTATAACAACGGGCTACGGAATAAATATCAATACATGGGTGTCTTCTGCCGGAAATGAAGATGAAACGGTTAATATAGGAGGATATTGGATCAAATCCTTTGGTTTTGGTGTTAAGGTACATGACCTGTATGATAGTAGGGAACGGTATAGCGGGTCCAGGCTTACACTGTTTGAATACAATCCATACCTCAAGAAGCTTAAAAACCTTCGACTCCTCTCGAGGCGCGAGGCCGATATACTGGCCTTTATTCTGGACTATGAGAATCTCTTCAGCATCATCATGAGGAGTGCATTCTATATAAAGAGAGACATACTGAAGAATCCCAAAGACTGGCTTAAGAAAGTTCCACAGCATCTGAGGGATTGTATAATTGAAGGCGAAGAGGGTTATAACCGGATGACCTTCCAGGACAAGAGACTTCTCCTTCTTACTCTAGTAAAAGAACGATTTGCCGAGCCCGATTATTTTGTATGGTATATAAAGGAAACTTTTCCTTTCCTCCGAAAACCTGTTCCGGAAAGCAAGGATACGCCGGTAATAAAGGACAGAAATCTTGGGAAATCTCTCCTAATATTCTTCCAGAAGAGAAAGTACAGAGTGAAATATTTTATCTCCAAGGATGGTTTTGTTGTAATATTACCGGATTTCAGGAAAATCACCTTTGGCTTGTATGGCAGGCAGGGGCTGAAACCTGTAGGGAGAATATTGAACTCACTTCCTGAATTCTTCTCGGGAAGAATTTTCTGGGGTGTCCCAAAGGGACGAGGTTTCTATTTGAGTCATATAGAGTGCAAAAACGGAAAAATCACCGATAAGCGATTCATTTCAACGGAATCACTTCTCGACATGCTCATTCATAGAAACGATGCCAGTGAAGAACTGGCAAGACTGGCAGAGGGGATGAAGGTCCAACTTAATTTCAAGATAGAGAATAGAAACATTTTTTATGGAACAAGAACCATATATGGATTGAAAACGAGATTTTTCATAGAAGTCGGGAAAATGAAGAGGCAGAGGAAGGGAGCTTATTATGTTGGTAAGGAAATATTCAGGGGTACGGTAGTCACGAAAGGACCTCAGACTACCGGTTGGATACACGTAATAGAAGACGAGGATGACCTTTCCGGAATCAAGGAGAATGATATTCTGGTGATTCATGAGTTGAAGCCAGGCGTCGAAATAGATTTGAATAAGCTGAATGCCCTTGTGGTGGAGGCAGGGGGACCGGGTAGCCACTCGGCTATCATAACCCGTGGTAAAGGAATATCCCTTTTCCTTAAGAAAAATGCAGTAAAGGAGCTATCAAAGTATCAGGGTGAAGAGGTCCAAATTGATCCTGAGTATGGTTTGATAAAACTGATTCAAAAGACAGACAGGGTGTACACCGGCAAGAAGATAAGGGGCATGGGAGCGTTACCCGGTGAGGTTACAGGCAAAATTCGTTATATCGAAAGGCTCAATCCGAATGATTTTGACGAGGATTACATACTCCTTACCAATAACCTAAGCAAAAATGTCGGAAGGTATTTTTCTGATCCGCACCTTAAGGGAATAGTTTCTGAACGTGGCGGGACACTTTCTCGTGTTATTCAGATGGCAAAGGAGTATCTAACGATTCCGATTGTCACCGGTTTTGATGTTTTCAATGAAAAACGCGTTCATGACATCATAGAAGACGGAATGATCGTCACGATCAACGGTAATGAAGGATTCATCTCTTCACCGAAGGAAACCTTTGAGACTACGGAATACTTTTATTCCTCGGGTGACAGGGCGACCTGCATGATAGTTGACTCGGAGGGCAAAGAAAGATGGTCTGACTACAACGAACTGGAAGAACATTCCAGAGCGTACATGGATGAGTTGGAAAAGGTACTCAATAAGAAGACACGAAGTCAGACTTTGAAGAAACTTGCTGAATCTAAGTTCACAGAGATTCGAGTGGGTGTGGCAAGACACTCCAATACGCCTTATGAGATACTGTACAAGCTTATTGGCGATCCGGATCCTTCCGTGAGAAAAACGGTTCTGGAACGTTCAAAAGATTCTAAAAGATTGACATCAGAGCAGAAGGTTGATCTTATGGAAAAATATGAGAAGCTGAAACAATTCCAGTGATGAAAGGATATTGACAAAAGCCAATGTGAATTGATAATTTAAGAGTATCTATATGGATACCGGGCGGCTAGCTCAGGTTGGTTAGAGCACTAGCTCGACACGCTAGGGGTCACTGGTTCGAGTCCAGTGTCGCCCATATAACTTATTAATATATAATGAATTATAAAGGCTCTATTTTAATAGAGCCTTTTTTATTGACAAATTTTCAAAAACGTGCCATAAAAGTGCCAGAAAATTATGAAAAAACCGTTTTATTTGAAGAAGGTTAAAAGAAAATCTGGAGTAGTTTATTTATACAAATTAAATAAAGAATCTGGTGTAGTGAGCCGTGATGAGACAATTTTTCATTCTACAGGACAATCATCCAAAGCAAAAGCCGAGGTTTATGTTCTGAAAATTATTGAGGAAAAGAAAAAACAACGGATTGCTATTAATCTTACGCTTAGAGAATATGCTGAACCATTTTATTTATGGGATAAATGTCCTCACATCAGGAGATTGTTGGATGAGAATAAATCTATTACAAAAAGATATGCTAATATTCAAAGACAGACACTGGAAAAATATATTTTTAAAGATCAAATAGCAGATATGATGATTTCTGATATAAGAAGGGCTGATGTATTGGATTTCAGGTCCAGGCTGCTTAAGAGAACCGGAGAACGAACTGTTAATAGAGTAATTGGAATATTGAAGCTGATATTTAAAGAAGGCATATATAGAGAAGAATTGGACCGGGATCCAACTGTTGGAATAGGCGAAATAAAATATCAGAAGAAAATCACCGGTATATTTTCTGTAGATGAATTAAAAAGGCTTTTTCCGGAAAATTCCTTTGGACCATGGGCTGGACTTCTTGATTATGCTTGTTTTCTCCTTGCAGCGACAACAGGTATGAGGAGAGGTGAGATATTAGGCTTGCACTGGAGAAATGTTGATCTTGATAATGGAATAATCCATATAGTAGAAGCATGGAAAGGCGGGGATGAGATAGGGGAGCCAAAATGGAATCAGAAGCGAGTAGCACCTCTACCGGAGAGAACTATACAGGTATTATCTCAGTTAAGAGAAGATAGCATACGCACCAATCCGGATGATTATGTCTTTTGTTACGATGATGGACAAAGGTTGGGCGAGACATGGTGGAAAAAACACTTTCAGAATGCGATGAAAAAAGCTGGTATCGAAACCAGGGCTCGCAATCTTAAACCACATAGTTTTAGGCACACCTTAAACACCCTCTTACGAGATGCAGGTCAAGACCCAGCAAAGATCAGGGCAACATTGGGATGGAGACAAGAGCGCACACAGGATGGATATACTCATTGGCAGGCGGAGCATTTAAGACAGCAAGCGGATATTATTGATGGGGTGTTTTAAAGAAATTATTTTTTTAGTTTATCTTTTATGCAAAGCGCTACCGTTTTCTAAATGATACTAAACATATATTAATGAATTATTGCTTGACAGCATTGTTAATTCATTAAAAATAAATGTTTAATAACAAAAAAATATTATTGAAAATTAATAAATTTTTGATAATAATAAAGTAATTTAGTAAATAAATTCATTAAGATTTTTGCATGGCTAGTAAAATAAGTGGTATTAATCCCAAAATTCTAAAATGGGCTAGAGAACAGGCAGGATATTCTATTCAAGAAGTTGCTATTGCGTTAAAAAAAAATGAAACAATAATAAGGAGATGGGAAAACGGAGAGGATGCTCCGACCTATGTACAATTAGAAAAAATAGCATATACATTATATAAACGACCATTAGCATTATTCTTTTTCCCTGAGCCGCCTAGGCAAGATGAAGTGGGAAAAGAATTCCGCACTCTTCCAAAATTTGAAATTGAGAATTTAGCTTCTGATACCCGTTATGCGCTAAGACAAGCTAAAGTTATGCAATTAACTCTAAAAGAGTTAAATGACGGAGTTAATCCAAGTGAAAATAAAATATTTAGGGATATTCAGATAACATATGAAATACCAATTAATAAACTTGTTGCCCTAATAAGAGCATATCTTGGCATAACTCTAAAAGATCAGACTAAATGGAAGAATAATAGAATTGCATTCAAAAAATGGAGAGATTTAATACAGAAAAAGGGAATATTTATTTTTAAACGATCATTCAAACAAATTGATATTTCTGGTTTCAGTTTAATTGATACTGAATTTCCAATTATTTATGTTAATAATAGTACAGCAATCTCACGGCAAATATTTACCATTTTCCATGAACTTGCTCATATTTTACTTCATAATAGTGGGATCACCAAAACTAATGATAATTATATCGATTCTTTAAAAGATGTTTCTAAGAAAATTGAAATATTTTGCAATAGATTTGCAGCAGATTTTTTAGTTCCAGAAAGTGATTTTAAACATTGGACTCATCTTAATCCACATGAAGATGAGAACATTACAAAAATCGCTAAATATTATTGCGTAAGCAGAGAAGTAATATTACGTAAATTTTATGATAAAAGTCTAGTTGATCGGAACTATTATGAAAAGAAAATAATTCAATGGAATAAGGAATATCAGAAAAATAGGAAGTTAAAATATAAAGAAAGTAAAGTAAGGGGAAATTATTATCCTTCACAAGTATCATATTTTGGGGAAAGATTTTTAGAATTAGCATTCAGTAGATATTATAAGGGATATTGCAGTTTGGAGCAATTAGCTGATTATTTTAATATGAAAATAAATAATGTATTAAATCTAGAGCAATATTTCTTGGGTAAGAAATCAAAATAATGATTTATGTATTTGATACAAGTAGTTTTATTGTACTGGGGCATTATTTTCCTCAAAGATTTCCTTCATTTTGGCAAAATTTTAATGATTATGTCATATCAGGAAGAATAATATCAGTTAGGGAAGTTTATAAAGAACTAAAAAACAAAGGTAACAAGAAACATTTAGACGATTGGATTGAAAAGAATAAGAATATTTTTATTATTCCAAATGAGAAAGAAACAGATTTTGTAAAGGAAATCTTTCGTATACCTCATTTCCAGCAAATTGTTACTACGCGACATAGATTAAGTGGGATGCCGGTTGCAGATCCTTTTATAATAGCGGTTGCAAAAATACGTAAAGGCATTGTTGTTACCGAAGAAAATAAGAAGGAACATGCAGCGCGTATTCCGAACATATGTGAATACTTTGATATTGCATGGACTAACTTAAATGGCTTCATGGAACAAGAAAAATGGAAATATTAATTTTCAGGTAGATCAAAAAAATATCTATTTCTTATTCTTATTAAATAATTCTGCCTCTAAAAATATTTTTTTAAGATATTTTTTAACCTGTCTTCGATCTTTAAACTGATTCTTGATTATAATTTCTTTTAATTTGTGAGAATTAAGCCAAACAACAAGATCGCATCCGGATCGATCTTCGAGTATTCTTACGTCAAATAAGTCTAGTTCGACTCCATGTTCGTATGATAAATCTCTGATTGATTGAATGATATAGGCAAGTAACATATCAGAATCAATAATTTGATTCATAGAAAAGACCTCCTATAAGAGAATATATTATTGATTACTTTTTATATTAGTGTTTGGACTTTTATGATATGAGTAATAGATCTTTAAAGAAAAAGGATAGGCGCATTTAATGTGATACTATCATAGGGATAAAGTGCGTGCAAGAAGAAATATCAAAAATCTAATTCATTTTGTGAGTCGATAATGGTTTTTTCTGCTTGTTTTTGTGCCTGAATTTGCTCTGGCATCTCAGGACTCTTGCCTGATAATATTTCTTCAATGGTCAATATTTAAATCTTTGGATAATCCTTTCCCTATCCTTCAGAAAGGTAAAACCTTTTAGATATTGCATCTTTTTTCATAGGTCCTGTGGGTTCTTCTAATGTAATAAAAACACCTATTTCAGCGTTGTCTCTATCAATTACATGTTCTAAATCTCTAATATATTTTACAGATATATGATGACTTTTTACTCGCACTATAGCTTTTTTAGATTTTCGGAACCATTTTTAAATAAGCAAAAACATCTATTCTGATATTTGCTCCTTTTTTTTCACCGTAAGGGTGGACATTAATTAAAGATAAAGCCCCTAATTGGAATTGATATTTATTTTAAGAAGCCATTTTCTTAAACTGGGAAAATATTTTGATTACTAGTTTATTATATATTGAAATATTCTTATTGCCTTTGTATACTAAAATTGTAAGGAAATATATTTTAGAAGATTTCATTGAATATAATGGTTAAGATTTTTCATTTGACTTAGTAATAAAGATATCTATTATGAAAAAGAAATCTTTCCTTTCAAATCCATTAATTAGTCATTCAATTACAGGGGCTTTAATTGGTTATTTTATATTTCATCCAGTCACAATGAGTATTCATGATCTTATGAATTATTTAAGAGGAGAGGGTGATTTTTATTTCTGGTCTAATGTATTGGATCCTTTTAAGCTAAGAATGCTTCCAACAGCTTTACTATATACT